>Ga0307509_10000760_pt1 | contig 55091 bp, 59 predicted proteins | sample 10_EM_MG_FD_202245 | JGI IMG/M metagenome (GOLD analysis project Ga0307509, IMG submission 202245) | Populus trichocarpa ectomycorrhiza microbial communities from riparian zone in the Pacific Northwest, United States - 10_EM | ecosystem: Host-associated > Plants > Roots > Unclassified | place...
GATGGGAATGGGAATTACCGAGGATGTGCTCAGGGAGAATGAGGATTTCATAAAGAGCTATATCGACGAGAAGGAAAAGAACAGAAAGCAGGAACAGGAGCGGGCTGGTTATACGAACGGGAATGGTGTGATGCACGAGACAGAGTCCCCGAGTTCGCCGAGGATTGGGGGGAATAGGCGACCCAAGGCTCCTCCACCTCCGCCGCCGCCTGGACCGCCGTCAATGTCAAGAAATGGGTCTTTGAGTCCTCAAGTTACTGGAAGTTCAACAATCTCCAAAAGAGGACCACCTCCGCCGCCTCCACCCACTAGGAAATCCCATGCCGTTGTCCAAGGAGGATCCCATTCTCCTCCTCATCCTCCATCAAGATCCCCTCAACCCCCGCCAGTAACGCCCGCTCCTCCTCCGCCTCCCGTGCCGCGAGAACCTTCCCCCCCTCAACCCCCTCCTCCGCCCCCACAACAACCCTTCAAGGTGCCTCCTCCATTGCCAAACGCCGGAGTCTATGCCAATTCTGTTCCTCCAAGACACGCTCCGGCTCCTCCCCCGCCGAGTGCTCCCCCGCTGCCCCCAAAGACACCGCTGGAAGATTCACACCCATCCCCGCCTAGGTTTGGGGTTCCACCCCCTCTCCAGGCACAAATCAATCGGCCCCCACCAACACCCAGTAGAGGGCCGCCTCCTGGTCTGCCTTCGAGGGTGCAGTATCCCGGCCCACCTCCACCTCCAAGACCGGCTGTAGAACTGCCGGCACCGCCGGCGCGAGGTTTGTACACTCTTGTAGTGCATTGATTGTGTTGGATGGTTACTAACTACCACCGGATGTACAGATATGCCACCACCCCCGCCCCTACCACAAGCACCAGCCCCTCCGGTGCCAGGACTCCCAAGTGCCCCGCCCCCACCTCCATCTCCCTCAATGTCCGGCTTTAGTGGAGCTCCTCCACCACCGCCACCTCCAATGCCTGGCTTTGGCACATCTGCTCCGCCTCCGCCTCCACCGCCCGCCGGCTTCAATACCTCAGCTCCGCCCCCACCCCCATTGCCAAGCTTTGGTACATCTGCTCCTCCCCCTCCGCCCCTTCCAGGGTTTGGCGGGAGCGCCCCCCCGGCGCCTCCACCTCCACCGCCCCCAGGGTTTGGAGGAGGTGCGCCCCCACCACCACCTCCGCCGCTTCCTGGAAGGTCTGATGGTGCACCAGGTGGAGCTGCTCCCCCGTTACCAGTTGAGGGTGGCAGAGGAGATCTATTAGCTAGTATTCGTGGTGCGGGAGGAATAAATGCCCTCAAGAAGACTCCTAAGGGCCCTGCTACTGGCGGTACACCATCGCCGGCTCCCGCGGCTAAACCAAAGGCCGTTAACCCGATGGAGGCATTACAAGCAGAGCTAAATAAGAGGAAGGGGAGGGTATCAAATCAAAGTGGTAAGTTTTCTCTGTGTATTCTGGTAGTATGATTTTAGGCTAACTTTGTGGGCAGATGATGAAGATGATGGCGATTGGTAGATAGTATGGGGGTTAGTCGTTGCTTGATGTCAAAAGTGGTTGTGGACGAGTTTTGTGGAGGGGACGTCTTTCGTTGTTTTGTTCTTTCTCTTTGCCCGGTTTCCCGTGCAGTGTAGGATTGCAAAAAATGTAAATTTAACAACCGTCTCTTTTTTTTTTTTTTTTTTTTTGCTACGGAGTAATTCATAAATCCAATGATTTTTATGGTTAGATATGGGTCATCTGATATCAGAGCATCTGCTGTAATGAGGCTCTAAAGTGAGATACCAAGACCAACAGTAAGCCTGTGAAACAAAGACACTGAGAAGGGGAACTTTCAGGTCCCAACAGTCTCGGATGCAGCTGACTTGGTGGTGGTCATTTCATTTATTCTTAAGCGTTTTAATCGTCGATTGGTGTTGGTGTGAGATACAGTAACGGTCTTGGCGCATATTGGTTGCATAGAGTCAGCCCACGAGGGAAGGAAGGAAAAAGAAAAGAAAAAGAAAAAAAATTCCTTAAAACAATAGATGCCCTTCACCTTCACACCTCGGATCACACCTCTTTTCCCACTCTAGTTATTCAAGCCAAACGGGAATTCTATAATTCCTTCCCTAGCAAATCCTGTCTCCAGTTCGACTGGTTCTCGCTAGTATTTGCTTTAGTCTCTACTTGAACACATCTGAAAGTTCTGCAAACGCTGTCCTTTCCTCCACGAGACACTAGCATCATGGTTCGCAACATTGTCGTCCTTGGGGGCTCTTCCCACCCTGACCTTGTCAACACTGTCTGTCACCTCCTTGGTATACCCAACGGCCGCATCACCCTCTCCAAGTTTGCGGTTGGCGAAACCCGTGTCGAGATCCAAGATTCTGTCCGTGGAAAAGACGTTTTTGTCATTCAGTCCGGTTGTGGAAGGGTGAACGATCACCTAGTCGAGCTGTTCATCACCATATCGGCGTGCAAGACGGCGTCTGCGAAGCGTGTCACTGCTGTGCTCCCTCACTTCCCCTACAGTCGGCAGTCGGATATTCCCTACAATAAAACTGGAGCGCCATTGAGCAAGGCGCCTGCCTTCAATGGTGGGAAGAATGATTTTACCTTCGAGAGCAGGCCGGGCACGCCCGGCCCCATGGACTCTCCCGGGTTGGGCGTCTCGCATGGCGGTTTGGAGAGGGAACTTAGCAGGATTGCGTTGGAGAGGGGTGCGGATGGCGGTGTCAATGGGGTGGATAGGGGAAAGTCCCACCCGCCCACGCCCCTTCGGAGGACCAATACTGCAGAGTCTATCAGTAGTGATACTACCAAGGGACGCTATAATCACCATCACCAGCACCATCAGAGCCACCATCAGCACGGTCATAGCTCTCCTAGTGTATCTTCGTCGGTGAATACTACTAACGAATGGATCCCGCCCAAGGGAACCGGTTATAAGCAATGGGTTGCCCAGGCTGGAACCTTGGTAGCCGACCTCCTGACTTGCGCTGGAGCAGATCACATCATAACAATGGATCTCCACGACCCGCAGTACCAGGGCTTCTTCGACATCCCCGTTGACAATCTCTACGGAAGACCACTGCTGCAGAGGTATATCAAGCACAACATCCCCGACTATCAAAACGCAGTTATCGTATCTCCCGATGCTGGCGGTGCAAAGCGTGCCACGGCCATCGCGGACGCTCTAGGGATGGAGTTTGCATTGATCCACAAGGTTCAGAATAACCCTTTTCCTTATGTTATAGGATCTCCATTGCCCCTCACACCTTTGGCGCATGAGCAAGATCTAAATGTCTCGCAGGAGCGCCGCCCCACACGTATCACGGACCGCCAGAACGCTACGATGATGCTTGTCGGTGATATTACCGGCAAAGTCGCTATCCTCGTGGACGATATGGCAGACACTAGCAACACTATCACTAGAGCAGCTAAGCTGCTTAAGGGCAAAGGTGGTGCGACTAGAGTGTATGCCCTGGTCACTCATGGCGTCTTCTCTGGAGACGCTATCGATAGAATCAATGCTTCGGCTCTCGATAAAGTTATCACTACGAATAGCGTGCCCCAAGACCAACACAAGAGGTTGTGTGATAAGTTGGTGGTCTTGGACGTTGGTGAGGTTTTTGCTGAGGTTTGTTCTTTTCCTTTTTCTCTCCGCCAATCCACTCGACATATCATGCTTGGGGGCGTTAGGTGCTGATGGAAGAATAGGCAATTCGACGAGTCCACCACGGAGAAAGCATCAGCGTTCTTTTCAGGAATGATTGATTGATCACCTGGGCTACCTTTTTCTGCATTACTTTCACTGGTTCTGTTTAGGTTGGCGTTTTTGCGGGATGGTTCATGGACGGTTGGAGGGGAGCTCGGGATAAAAGGCAGGGAAGGAAATTTGTATGAGGCGGAGGTGGACCGGAGGTCTGTGGTTTAGCTCCTGTACATCTGCTGTTTCTGATACAAAATAGCTATATGGTTGCTCAGGTCCCTGAATTGGTGTTTGTTATAGATTGTAACGTGTATAATCGTTTTTAACACCTGTACAACTATCACTTGTGGACCTCGAATAAATAAATTCCCATTGTGAACCCACGCCTTGTTGGGCATAAAAATTTCCATACCGGTAGTGGGGTTCTTATCGATAATAAATATTATTATACAGGGTTATCGATAAGCCTACCCCCCTACCGCCAAGCCGATATTCAAACAAAGAAAAAGACATCATACCGTTTCCATCCGTGATCCATCCAAGTTATCTATCCATACCCACCACAAAACCAACCATGCCGTCCAAAAAGAAGTCCAAAAAGCACGCCCCCTCAGCAATAACAACAACCTCCGCCCCAGCATTGCCATTACCATTACCACCACCACCATCATCACCATCATCGCCATCAGAGCCCGCCACATCAAGCCCCCCAACCAACGACCCCCAATCCTGGGCATCCCTAACCCCACCACTATCCCCATGGCTCCACACAGCGTTACAAACCCTCTCCTTCGAGCGCATGACGCCCGTCCAAGCGAGCACGATCCCCCTCTTCCTCGGAAACAAAGACGTAGTCGTCGAGGCGGTAACCGGTAGCGGGAAAACCCTCTCCTACCTCCTCCCGCTCATCCAACGTCTGTCCAACGCTGAGCGGCGGAAACACCACATTGGCGGGATAGTCATCGCCCCGACGAGGGAATTGGCCGGGCAGATCTTCTCCGTCCTGTCCTCCCTACTGCAGTTCCAACCTTCTCCCTCGGAGACAGGATTGGGAGCGCAGTTGTTGCGTGGCGGGGAGGGCGACGCCCGGAGCGACCTGCAGGCCTTCCTGCGGGATGGTCCAGACATCCTGGTGGGCACGCCGGGCAGGTTGGAGGAGTTGCTGGGGAGTCGGTATGTGGCTGTTTCGGGGGAGACGTTTGAGATGCTTGTGCTCGATGAGGCGGATCGGTTGCTGGATTTGGGGTTTTTGGAGGTGCTCGCTAGGATTATGGCCCGTTTGCCGAAGCAGCGGAGGACTGGGCTTTTCAGTGCTAGTGTTACGGAGGCTGTGGTTGGGGGGTTGGTTAGGAGTGGGCTTAGGAATCCGGTTAAGGTTGTTGTCAAGGTTAAGGAGAGGGAGGTTGAGAAGAGGGTTCCTGTTAGGTACACTTTATCCTTCTTCTTCTACTCTTCCACTTTCCGCGAAAGTGGGATGGCTAATGGTGCGGCAGTCTGGAAAACAACTACATAATAGCAACCCCCCCCTCCCGCTACCCACATATCCAACACATCCTCACCACCGCCATCCCTCGACCCCAAAAATCGATAATCTACCTCCAAACCTGTGCAAGTGTAGACCTACACATAACCCTCTTTCCCCTCTTTATCCCCAATGAATACACCCTACTCCCCCTCCACGGCCACCAATCCCCCCCGCAGCGAAAACGAAACTTCACCGCCTTCCTAACCTCCACGGCCCCCACCATCCTCCTGACCACCGACCTCGCCGCGCGCGGGCTAGACATCCCCGAGGTGGACCTAGTCCTGCAACTTGACCCACCAACCGACCCAAAGGTCTTCCTCCACCGCTGCGGGCGCGCCGCACGCGCCGGCCGCCGTGGTCGCGCAATCCTATTCCTGTCGCCGGGGCGCGAGGAGGAGTACATCTCCTTCCTGTCCATAAGAAAAACCCCCGTCACGCCCTTCCCCTCCCTCCCCTCGCCGCTGGAACTATCAAGCAGAACGAAATCCATAATAGAGAACCTCAGGGAAAAAACAGCGGCCGATAAAGCCCTCCACGACAAAGCGCTGAGAGCAACCGTCAGCCACGTTCGCGCTTACAGCAAGCACGCCACGGGCAGTATCTTTCGCGTGCAGGAGCTGGACTGGAAGGGGCTCGCAGAGGCTTTCGCCATTCTGTGGATGCCAAGGATGCCCGAGCTCAAGGGGGTGAGTGTAGAATTGGGGGTGGAGGGGGTGGAGAGGGGCTCGGTCGGGTATATGGATAGGAAGCGGGAGATTGCGAGGCTTGCAAAGATTACCGAGAAGGGGAAGGATGGTGAGGGGAAGGGGAAGGGGAAGGGGAAAAGGGGGAGGAATGAAGCTTGGAGTGGGAAGGCTGAGCAAAAAGTTGTACGCGAAGTGCGCAGGGAGAAGCGCAAAAATAGGAGGATCGCTGGAATGTCTAATGAACGTAGAGCGAAGGAAGAGGAGTGGAGGGACTTGGTGGAGGAAGTCAAGAAGGAGCGGGCAGAACGGGGGTTAGAAAAGGCTAGTGAGGCGGTGGGCGGGTTTGAGGATATGACTTGATTAATTGTTGTCATCACTTAGACTTAAAAGGTTTGTTGGTCGGCGCGCTGATAATATGTTGGCAAAAGTTTCATAGATGAAGTTGGTAGAGATTGGAGAAGACAAAAAGCCCGAGTGACAGAATATGATTAGCGATAGATTATGTTGATCGATCGTAGACTAGCAACATGCCGCAACACAAACAAAAATGAAAAAATGAGCCGTTCCCCCCCCACCCATGCTAAGCATAACAACCATTCCATCCAATCCCATCAAGCCGGAGAAGTAGAAAACAAAAGGAAAGAAAGAAAGAACAAATAATGACAAAGTGAAAATTCAATACCGTCTTGGTTGATCCGAAACCCAAACCCAAATTCAATCATGATATCGTGGTCTCCCCAAACCAATTCCAAAAAAAGAGCAAAGAAAAAACCCCCCCCCCAAAAAAAAACTAATAATAGCCCGAACTCGAATGAATATAAGTTCGACCCCTAAACCTCCCGCCACTTCCACTCCCTGTGCTCCTACCCTTCATCTCATACCCCTCCCAAGGATCGCTACGATCCCTCTCAATCTCGCGCTCAAGCTCCCTCCTACGCGCGTGATCACCCTTCCGCCTGCGCCTCTCCTCCTCGCCCTCTTCCCTCATCCTCTCGCTCTGGAGAACCCACTCTTCGGGGCTGTCCGAATCATCCAATACTACATGTGAGTGGCGGCGGCCGCGACTGCTGCCGCCGGAACGAGAGCGCGAGGGGGGTGCGGGTGCGGGGGGGTGGGAGGTGTAGTAGTACGCCGAGGCAGACTTACGCAGGTGTGGTTCCGGGCAGAGTGGGGATGGGGAACGGCGTGTTGGAGCTGTCGCCGAATGGGGGTGGTGGGAGGAATGGTGATGTGGGGATGGGGTGGAGGAGTGGTGGTATGGGGAGGAATTAGAGTTGTGCAAGTCCGAGTACGAGGAGGAACAGGAGGATGTAGGATCGACTGCTATTGGTGGGGAGGCATAGTGGGCCGTGCGTCCGTATGCGAGAGTTGGTGAGAGTTCTTCCGGCTGCAGGTGGATATTTTCGGGCATTAGCGTTGCCGTGCCATTGGGGTAGACCGGAACTACTGGCGTTACGAGGCCGTTCTGGCTCACGTATGAGACCGGGTATTCTCTCCTCCGTTGGCTGTGGCTGCGGGAGCCATGGTGGTGGTGATTTTCCGTGTCTGAGTTGAAGGGCTCGGCATGGTGAGTGTGTGCTCGGTGTCCATGGTGGTGTGTAGTGTACGGGTCCGCTGGAGAGATTATTGGTGGTGCTCTGCCATACAATCCTTCATCCACCACTTCCTCTACTGTAGCCCTGTGCCTACTCCGACTCTTCTTACTCTTTCGCTTCGGCCTACCTGACGAAGATGTATACTGCTGGTGCAAGTTGCCATGATGGTAGTCATTCCAAGCTGGATCCCCCGGCGGCATGGCTCCGGGCATCCCTCCCGGGATACCCCCGGACATAGCTCCAGGTACGGGCATAGCAGCAGCAGCGGTAGCACTTTCAGCCAGTGACTTCTTCTCAAACATAGCATCGTGCCATTTCACCGTCTCCTGGTCTGGCTTGGAAGGGAAAGCTCCACCCGGAATACTCTTGGGAAACGGTTCTCCCGTCTCAGGATTAGCCAACTGAAACTTTCTCACGGCTTCCTGTAGGTACGGGACGTGCTCCTCTGGATCTAGTAGTAGCTGAATAGTCTGCCATATCGCGAACCCTCGAGGGGTGAGTGCGGGAATCGACGGTGGAACAAAATCATCGTCGGGTATCGGTTGTAAGGTGTGATTACAACCTAGCGTCGTGTAAATGCCCGATAACTTCTCGGGAGGAGTTCCAAGAAAGAGCTCTGTGAACCTCCAATGGTTAGCCACCAATACTTAGGGCTCTGGTGGTGGGAGCGATTGTATTACCGTCTAAATCACCGCCGACTAATCGGTAGAACCCAGAGATCTTTTCAGGTGTAAGGCAATGAATGTCTCTCGGCTCCAGGTAATCGATCTACGGTTCACACAGGCCAAAATCGTCAGTTTGGCAAACGGAAGGAGAAAACATGCGCAGTAGCTGAATTTTTCTTTGTAACCCCTCCTCCAGAAAAGAATGATAATGGTAATAACAACAACAATAGCAACAATAATAATAATGAAGGACCTACAATATAATCCGCAATCGAAAGTAGTAAACTTCGGAATAAAGGTGTAGGCTGAGTGGGATGCTCTGATGATATTAGGTAGCCCCAGTACTGTTGAGGATCCACCGGCGGTGGTTGTTGTTGCTGCGGTGGTGACATTTTAGGTCGGAACCTTCTCTTCTGTACCAGCTCCAGCTCTTCTGATTTTCTACGCTGGAACCAGGAGTTTAAAGATTCCGGCACGGATGCGATGGGTTTTAAGGTGAAGTCGTCGAGATTTGTATTGGTTGGTGAGAATGGAAGCGAGGGCGGTGCACGTTTGGGAGTGGTGCTGGCGAGGCGGAGGGGAGGGGTGGGGGAGGGGTGGTGGTCTTTAAGGCGGGTACGGGAAGGGCGATGGTGGTGATGCAACCCAGAAACAGGGACTTCCTCGTCCTCGGCAACAGGTCCAAGCCAGGCGGTTGTGGAAAAGTTGTCCAAGCAAGGGGATGTTGGTTGACTAGAACCTGGCGAGGGAGAGTGAGGGTGAGGGTGAGGGTGAGGGTGCGTGTACTTGTGCTTGTGCGAGTGAGTGGTATGAATAGGCGATGAAGGAGGATGAGGGTGAGGATATGAGGATGAGCCCTCGTAGGGGTTTGAATAGGAAGCGAAGAAATTCAAAGGGCCATCACCGCCGCCGCCGCCGCCGCCACGGCCATGACTAGAAACAGGACCAGGCAGGAACCGGCCATGGCCCTGTTCCAAGTGGGATGACGAGCGAGAAGCGAGCATGGTAGATTATCCTTCTTCTCCTTCCTCTGATGCCTGATGTTAACCTGTAATGTAGTATGTATTGTCGAGTACTGATTGATGGATCAACAACTCTCTTGTCGTCGTGGGCTTTTTTCTCGTTCGCTCCCCTAAATGTTAGCCTGCAACTGCTTGTTTCTCTTTCTGCAATTCACAACTCCAAACTCGTATCAGAAGCTTTAATTTTCGCTGATGCTGATGCTGCTGATGCTTCTTCTCCTGCCTCCGCCTCTCGGACTCGCTCCCATTGTAGGAGTCTCACAAAGCAAAGAAGAAAAATATAAAAAAATATAAAAAGGAACAAGTGGGGCAGGACGAAAAACAATAGTTTTCTTCAATTCTAGTCTGCCAGACCATCATACGGCTAGATACTTCCATAACTCTTCATTAAAACAACCCGTTAGATACTAGACTACACAATAGAGACATCTCCCTCCGGTTTTCCATCCTCGAGCAACCCCCCCTTATTAACTACCCACTGCTGCCAATTCCGAGCGAGTACATACACACACACATACGACGCAATCATATGAAGAGTGAAATGAAAGGGCTCTCGGACAAGGTGGAAATGTAAATGTAAATGTACCATAGTGCAGTTCAGTGGGCAGCTTCTAGGATCAACTTTTGTATACTATTCTGCATACCGGTATTGTGAAAGAGGCTGAGGTGTGACAACAAACAGTATCGACTGGATGGAAAGGGCCTGACACGTCTGTCTGATTGTCTCTGTTTGCATCGAATCCATGCAAGGCCAGCCCTTTGAGCGTTTCTCAAAAAACCAGTATGATACCATCTTGCTTTTTTTATTTACTTTTTTCTCCTATTAGGGGGTTTTGCGATCTTTTTCCCTTTTTTTTTTCTTTGCCCACTGCGCGAGTGAAAAAGTCCGACAACCACTAGTTGGAGCCTTTCCTTCCAAGAACATGGTTGTGTAATAAAGGCAAGGTGAGGGTGAGGGGCGGAGTTGAAAGTGATAATGAAAGTCAAATACAGGTACCGGTACCAGTAGCTACAGCGGGGTTAACAGACAATCCGCTTTGCAGTAAGCCCCAGTTCCGGGCGGTTGACTGTAGCTGACCTTGTACCGGTGGCTTGAATACTGCATAGTGCTCGAGTGACGGTACAGCACAGTACTGTATGATGATGGCGGAGACACTGACCTCAACACCGCCACCAGCTGAAGTCCCAGCAGCAACTTTATTTGTTTGCGGGGGAGCTACAATCATCACTTCCACGTAAGTCCCATCAATAGCATGCCAAATTCTTCTCCCAGCGGCTTTCATGCGAATGGGGCGAAGGCCCTGCAGTAAAGCCGGCTCTGCCTATTACGGGATTACCGCACCGAGAGCTTTCTCCGGATCTTTCTGTCGCACGGTGAGCCTGAAAAATGGCATAACCTTATTTCGGCGGCTGGCCTTGGGGAATTCGAAATCAGAACTTTCCTCTCAGGCATACAGGGTGTCTGGCACGGTTAAATTACACCCTACGGTAGTTTGTGTTGAGAGGGTTTTGTTTTTTTGCATATCGTAATGTTCAGGTCGATACTAGGACCCGGAGAGCTACACGATGGTTTTTAATATCCTACAAGTACCATACTCGTGCGGTACATACGGGTACACTTTTGTGTGCTGCGCTTTGCCGGAACGAGAGTTATTTCATAGGTTGGGCGGGCAAGTATCGACCAACATGGCCTAACTTATGATATCATAATCTGGGACTTTCAAGTAACCCATTCCTTGCATCTGAGCACACGGCTATGTACCGGTATGGTATTCTGGATGTATGGGCGCCGTGCCCACTGCGAATTTGTCATGAGTTAGGGTGAAACTGGATACCGGTAATATCAAAAAAAAGAGGGAGAAAAAAAAGGAAACAATGATGTGCAAAAACCATGCGAGTACAAAACCCATAAACGCCGACCCATCCCCAACACGATGTTAAATGCCCTTGCCCCTGGCATGACATACCGGTACCCATGATGCTCTGAACCAAAAGGTACCCGAGTAGACAGAAATAAATAAAAGGAGTATTAAAAAGAAAAAAAGAAAGTTGGAAAGGAGAATTCCTGGCGCTCATGCAGCCGCCCAGCGGTTAAGCATATCACCAACACTCCTCTCTTTCGACAATAACTCACCCCTCATTCTGACCTTCTCTAAAGCCTTCTGTAGCACATCTCGGGCCGTCCCATCATCTCGCACTCCTAGCTCATGTGCGAAAAGGCCGGCGACTCGCCCGCAGAACCTCCGGCGGATAATATCCGTGATGGTGGCCGCATGCTCCCAATTCTCCCCCTCAATACAGACCATCCCGAGTTCTAACCCCATTTTCGCGGTCTTATGATACCATTTTTCGTTTTTACTCCCCCAATACTCACTCCCGTCCTTGTCTAGACTGAGGAAATAATTGATAGCGGTATCGGTCCTTCTTCCGAATCGTAGGTGGATTGCCGCTTCCATGAATGGCGACTTCGCCCAGAGCTCGGCGCTGGACACCAACTTCTCCAACAGTTGCTTGTTCGACTCATCATCTTTGACCTTCCGACAAAGCTGTAGTCCAACAGGTTGGAATTCGCCGTATTGATACTTTTTGTTTCCAAAAGTACATAGCGATCTCTCAAACATTTCGACGGCCTTGCCAACCCCGGCCTTTGCTTCCATGGCCACAATTCCAAACTGCAAAATCTCAAACTTCTCTTTGTCGGAAATTTTTGCTGTGCTTAACAGATCCATGATCTTCGTCTCTCTCCCTTCAGCCACAAGCGTCTCAACGATGGGTCGTGTGATAGGTGAATTTGTGATCGCGTTTATCTTAGTCACTAACCCACTCTTCTGAAGTCCTTCAAGAACCCTGCCGAGCGCACTCTCCTCGCCTACTCTCCATCGCTCCGCCTTTATTCCCTCAACATACTTATTCAAACAGAGCCCAGCGAGCCCCAATGTGGCCCTGCCGGTCAAAACCTGCTGCTCAAAGACTCCGATAGGGTCTTCATGGATCCTTTCTAGGCCTTTACTTCCATCTAACGAGGTTGAGAACGGAAGTGTCACGAGGAGGCTTCCAACATGTGAGTCGGTTGGTGGAGTAGGGACCGAGTTGAGTTGTTGACGAAATGAGTCTTTAACGAGTCCTAATAGTCGGTTGCGCTCAAGGGGCGTTAAAGGGAGCTGAGGGTGAAGGACATTATGGAGTTTGAAGAAGGAGAGAGTCGAGCGTAGACGGTTTAAAGCAGAAGGCTGCATTTTTCCCCGCGAGCAGATGAGTAGTTGTATGATTGGAGCAGTGCGGGGGTATTACGGTGGCTTCATGGAGGCTGGAACGTGAGTGGAGGGGAGAGATGGGATGGTTTCAGTCGCAGCGACGACGTGCGGGGTGCCAGCGTCCTTTGTTGCCTCAATGAAGTTTTGGAGAGGGCCTACGATAACCGTTTCCCCACCTCGGAGGGTCTGTATCTTTTTTCGAATCTTCATAGTTATCGTGGCCTTAGGCTACGGCACATTTCTCGGTCCTGACCACCTGGTTCACGCAAGCATTGCACCGTTCCACAGCAATTTACCAGCACTCCACTCGAGAACCTGTATCGAAAATAAGTATTACCTGATTATATGACCATTCCCAGCCGTACGCAGGATTAATCGACCCACCGCCAGCACCACCGATCGAGGTCATGCTACTCTAACAGATCTAGATAACTCCGGGGGTGGGGGGTACAGTACGTTCGAGAGTTAGCATTGACCTACGTGTTCTGTCGATTTCCTAGAAATACCAAAATTGCCCCCGCCTTTTTCCGTTCTTTTAATCTTGAAAACACGAAACGATAGGCTGTCCGCGACAATTCCTTACTTCGTCAATTTGACCCCATGCACAGGAGCAACATCATAGATTAGGAGGACGGTTGAGCGCAGTTGGCTAGGAAGGAAAGAAGCTGACCACGCGCACCTTTATAAGGGACCCAGTCAGCTATAGTACCCGTCATCTGCAATAGAAACTAAACCGCAGATGGACTTCTCAATTTGGATAACTTATTCATCTTTCGAGTGCCTCCGTTTAGAACGCCGGACTTATATGATGGTAAAGAATACCGGTAGATTGTCAATAGGACTGTAAATATATATATGTTGGGTGGGTGGTGGAGTGATACTGCACGAGTACTTTGATAGCACCATCCTAGATAATTACTTCATCTCGAGCCATTCGCAGGTAGGTGAGGTAACGAGACAAGGAAGTTTAACTATTCTATGTTCCTTGGATCCATTAATTACCCTCCATAGAAGGGCGAAAGAAAGAAGGAAAAAAAAGTCTCTAAAATCACCAAATAAAAATAAGAAGGGATTGGGCCAGCTTCCTTCCTTCCTTCCTTCCTTCCTTCCCATTCATCTTTACCCTTCCCTCCTTCCACTGCACGTCCGAGTTTTTTGCATTCCATCTTTTTCGCCCCTGCTGACCGACCTTGCCCTGCCCTTTCACCAACAACGGCGAGGCTACGCTTCACCGACCCTTCGGCTTCCCTAAAAACGCTCCCGAATTCCTTCGCTTCATCCCACATCCCACATTCCACTCGCTCACCACACCAACCCTTTCACATCAGAGCAACGAGCAACCAACTAACAATCAAACCCAACGGGAGTCTCTCCCTCTTCATAATCATCCACCCGCAACTAGCTCTCAACCTTTCAACTCTCCTGCCTCACAAATCAAAATGACAATGAATCCTCATCAGAAGCAGAAGGTGGATATCAGCGTGAGTGGTCTATCTCTTTCGAATTACCCCACCTCCCCGCATTGGATCATCCCGCGAAGGGGAAGAAGGAAGAAAGAAGAAATAAAGAAAGAAAAGAAAAGAAAAAAGAAAATTTACCCGACCCGCTACCTTCTCTCCCCGCTTTAGGCTATACCGCATTATTTTACCAGAAACATGATCAAAAACTAACGATAAGAGAGGGAAACCTGGAGGGGAGGTTGTTCTTCGCCAATGGGTCATTACTCAAGACCCATCTGGCGAACGAATGACTGCACCTTTCTAAAGTCCCGCATTTCCCACAATTCACAGTCCTTGAGTGAAGAGGAGCAGAGGCTCTTTAGACTATATGGGAAACTTCCGTCCAAGAAGGATATTCTCAAGAATAAGCTTAAGGTATTCCTTCCCTTCCTCCCTCGCCGTCCTACTCCATTCCACCAATCTAACAGGGGGATAAAACAAAAAGGAGCGCAAGTACTTCGACTCGGGCGACTACGCCCTCTCAAAAGCCGGTAAAGCCTCGGACGTCGGCGTTACAAATATCGGCTCTCAGCACCCGCTTCCCGAAAATATTCCCCATCACACTGCCACGGGCACCCCCACAGGCGCCAGCGGGAACTCGGGATCTCCCGTTAAGGAGAGTCCCCTCCTGCACGCTAAGAGCCCGATGGGCTCACAGCCCCCGACTGAAGGGGAGGATGCTGGCGATGCTGAGGAAGCTTCGGCGGTGGCGGCAGAGAAGACTGTTGGAGGGGCTGCACCTGCTGTGCCCATTCCTTCTCATTAGGCAGTCTTTTTTTTATTAGAACTCGTGGGGCTTTTTGAACTTCCGCTTCTCCTTCTCCTTTATTTTTACTTTCCTTCAACTTGACGGATATGTGGAAGAAAGGAAGCTAGGGGACGTCAATTGGTATGGGGGTTGGAGGATGTCGGCATTGGGAAATGGGGAATATGGTCGTCTTTTTCACAGCCTATCTTGTCTGCTCTTACTTATTTTTGCTGTTTACAAGTATTGGTCTACCGGTGGTGCTCCTGAAATCCTTTCCTTGTTTTTTTCTTTCTTTTTCCGTTTTCTTCACTTCATTTCACCCCAAATTATGTCTTCTCTTGCCCTCGCAATTTTCAATCATCACTTGGATCGATAGCCGATATAGTCCCGCGGCGTTTTTCGGGGGTTAGGCAAAGTTAAGTTAAGTTGAGCTAGTCTACCATAGTCTGTCTTATATTATTGCTGTTTGGAAAGGAAAAAAGGAAGAAAAGGGACAAGACTCCCCTTCATCACTCTCACATCCTCCTTTCTTCCCGCGCTGTGCCTTTCTGTGCTTGCGCGGCGTATCATACGGGGCACGGTACTATGCTCGGGTATGCTACGGTATTGGCGCTATAAAACCGGCCACTCACAATAGGAAAGTTCGGGGCTCTCGGCGTGGGGAACTGCATCGACAGCTGCTACTGCACGATACAAGTACCCTATACTATACTTCCCACAAAGAAAATGGTAGTTTGTAGTATCCATTTTTTTTCCTTCTTCCCCTTTCTTTATAGGCCGGTCAGTTCGTAAACAGTACCCAGTGCCTCAAAAAAGGGGGGGGGGGAGATCAATTTCCAAAGCCCAAAATACACAACTCTATATACAAGCACCGTACAGTAGGAGTACAGTACCAGCACCGAACAATCTCAGCATCACAACACGAAACCAAAAAGCTCCAAACCTTCCTCCTCCTCTCCACCACCTACAGTACCCACCCACCAATCTACAGCATTATGACCACCATGGATAGCAACACACTCCCCAGCCCAGCCCACCCCCATGCCAGCAGTATCACCTACATACTCGAGTACAATACACCACAAGCACAATACAATACAATACAAAACCAGCACCACACAACTCTAGGCCATTCATTCCTCTTTACCAAACCACATGATAGACTACCGTACACCCCCCCTCCGAAAAAAAAACCAGTTTCCCGAAATAAAATTAAAAAAAACATCACTTAGGACGTCATAATAGGGTAGCTGCGGGAGGGAGGGAGGGAGGGAGTGGAGGGTTGTCTTGGGATTCCTCCGATATCGTGCTTCTTCGTCATTCATTCATTCATTCACAAGCGCTCGTTCTTGGTGTGTATTGAGTTACCGTAGGGGCGCCGGTAAAGGACGGCAACATGGGGTGAGTCAAGTGAGATAATCTACGAGTACGGTAGTCTAGTTCCTGTCCAACTTATTGATCCATCAATCATTACCCGACGGGGTTGTTTGATGGTCCGCTGTGTTTCTGTTCTACAGGTATTCTACGCGCTTCGGGGGTTGGTTGGTTGGTTGCGGTATGGTGACTAGTCTAGGGATGGTTACGGTTTGAGTCAAATGCGCAATTTATTGCTGCGATAACTAAAGTAGGATGGTGTGGCGATCCTTGTCAAATGCGGAATCATGGGAGGTCACTCGGGTTACTTTTCTTTGGGACTAGGGAAGGTGAAGGGTCATGTCTCCCTGATAGACTGCGGCACGATATGGGCAGAGTTGATAAAGGAAACAAGGAAACTACAATTTGTGTCACTTATTTGTTTTGTTTTGAGAATTCTCTAACCGACGCCGTTTAAAAACCTAGCAACACATAAGAGCTAAGGAAAGGTAACCATGATAGAAAAGATTTCGAAGGGATCCCTTCGTCTCTTGTCCGTTCGCATCTGTTTTTTGGTATGTGAATGGTTTGTCAAGATTGTTTTAATTCTCGTGACATACTGAAAGACCGATTAAGGTAAGGGAGAGAGACTAAAATGGGAAAAGGAGAAGAAACACCGCCAGGAGCATTTACATTGACGGGGGGGCTGCTCCACGTCCACGGCCGAATCCACCACGGCTAAAAACACACATGTCAGCACCTTTTAACTTTTTCTCCAAGCCCAACTCCCTCCGAGAAAGAACAATAAGGACGGCGGAGGTGCATACAATTCAGGCTTGAAGTCTCCAGTCTGAGCGTCTTTACCACCATCTCTCCTTCTGTATCCACCCTCTCTGTCACCCCTCTCACCACCACGTCCACCGCCGGGCCTTCTGTCGCCATCACCACTCAACATTCCCCTGGGGGGTGCATGGCTACGGTTCTGCTTGACGTGGGTGGCTGGGACAATTTCCGCAGGGAGATGGAGCCATTCGCGAAGGTAGTCGAGACCTTCGGGGGTCAAGGTGTAGTAGTAGTATTGCCAAGAGAACTGGGTCTTAAGGTATCCACGAGAGGTGAGGGACTGGCAAGCCTTAATGACCTATAACAATGCAAAAATGGGGCCCGTTAGTTATGCTGGTAGTAGACCGGGGGTGGGCCGGGAAAGGGTTGAATTGAAGGGATTACGGACATAGAGGTTCTTGGTGTCAATGTCGGTGTGCTTGGGAAGGTTGAAGTCCTTCTTTGCGACGAGAACTCCCTCTAGAAACCAGCAATCAGCAAACCTCGTTTGTTGGCTGGTCAGGAGGATATGAGAGCTTACCGCGAAAGATATGCTCGTGAATTTTCTTACGGTCGGCCTTAGGAATAAGCCTATGTAGCCCGCGATTAGCTATTTTCCCCTCCCATTTCGAAAATGACCAATCCAGAGAGAATGAAGTACATGGTTGCGACTTTTCGATCTGCCTATAGCGAGGTAAGTCGGGTGTGTTGTCGGATCGCGGTGGGTGTTTGTGTTTTGCGGGTGGTGGATATATGTGGTTGAGAGCCTCGGAAATTGTTGGTTGTGGGGATTGGGACTGTGTCCGGCAGGGGTTGTGCCCTGGTAGGGTAATAGGATGTTGGAACATGACTCGACACCACCTATCACTCGTAGTTTTATTATTTTCAGAGAATAGGGTTTAGTTTGCCAACACGAATATTATACGCGGGTTGAATACTTGGTACCAATTTCTCTCTAGGCCTACGGCGGTACACACAACAGAAACACGGTTGTGGGTTGTGTCTCTGAGTTCTACAGCCTCATTCTAACGCGAATACTTAGGTCACATAAATGGGAAAGCACAAACGATTCACAACAGAGCGGGTCTAAAGATTCCAACTAAGAAGTACAGTCATAAGGAAGAGATAGGAGATAACCGTCCGGTAAGGGTATTGTGCTCCTCGCTAAGAACAATTTTCTGACAAACAAAAAACGCCCCTGGTGCACACATCGATACGGTGAACCTTAATCGTTCGTGTTTCCCTGGCTACGCCTTGTTGCAAGCATGAATTGCCCGAGAGAGAAAAAAGGTATTGAGGAGGGAAAATTTTCTAATGAAGTTGGTTTAATCACTCGCCACCCAATCATATCCCTGTGGTTTTGTTACTTTAATCTGATATCATCCCGGCCGTTCCATCGTATCTACCGACAAGTAAACGCGTAAATATAAGATAAAATTATCGGCCCTGGAACCGGCTGTTTGGCCTCCCATTATTCCAATTGGTACCATCCTCCGCGATGAAGTAATCGTGGTGACAAGCTTGTTTGGCGGATATGCGACCCGCAGGATCGTACACAAGCATGGCCTATCAATGGTTTTGGCGCGTGTCAGCTGTCAACTGGCTGGAAAAGTATTGGAAGTATGACGAGCGTGTGTAGCACGCTAGAGATGAGGGAACGTACTTCTAACAAATCAATGCCTGCTGCTTCAAGACCTGGGACCATTTTTTCGGTGTCAACCTTCGCCCATTGAGGGAAGGAAGGTTTGAAATCTGGAAAGCTGGTGACACCAGGCCATGTCTCTTCGTCTGGGGTTCCTAGTAGCCTATTAATGCGGTGGGCAGCAAGATTAGCCCAGGAAACAAGATAGAAAAGGCTCAATTCGTGGTAAAGAAACTCTTACTGGAAGATCTTGAAGATTTCGTCAATTTCCGAATCGCCAGGGAAGAGCGCTTTGCGGGTACACATCTCCGCGAAGATGCAGCCCACGCTCCACATGTCAACACCAGTAGAATATTGTTTCCCACCCAACAGAATTTCCGGAGAACGATACCAGAGAGTGACGACCTAGATGCGAAAAAAGGAGATGCTTTAGCCGCGACCCTAAATTATAGGGATATTTTAAAATGCCACTCATAGACGGCCAATCCTACCTCGTGAGTATATGTCCTCAAAGGTACTCCAAAGGCTCTTGCTAACCCGAAATCCGCCAGTTTCAAGTTGCCCTCTTTGTCTATCAATAGATTCTGAGGCTTCAAGTCCCTATGCAGGATCCTATGCGCATGGCAGTATCTCACGCCTTCGACCAGCTGGCTCATGAACCTCTTGACCATGTCGGTTCCCAAACCCATGCCCGATGGAATAGCTTCCATATATTTTTTCAAATCGAGATCTAAAAACTCAAAGACTAAGTAGAGCTTGTGGCCATCGGCATGCACAATGTTGAGAAGTTTAACAATGTTGGGATCGGACATTTCCTTCAAAAGGGAAATTTCGCGAATGGCGGTGGATGGGACACCCTCATCTTCGGCTTCGAGGCGAATCTTCTTTAATGCAACGATACGGTTATTGTGCTTGAGATCCTTGGCCTTGTAAACAACCCCGTAGGTTCCTAGTTAGGATCAAGTTAATTAGGGATCCTCATAAAGCGCCTATAGAGAGGGTTGCGTTTGGGATCGCAGAAGGGGGTGCAGTGTTTCAGAAGGCAAAAATGTCCAAGAAAATAATGCTAGGCGAAGGGAAGGAAAAGGAGAGAGAGAGCTACCTTCACCAATTTTTTCGATTTTCTGGTAATTCTCCATTCCGAGAAATTCAAATTGTTTCTCCTAAACGAAAAAGACCAGATGGGTGTTTGTTTGAGTTGATGGCAAGGAGGGTAGGCGGAGCCAAGTCAAACGAGCTGGAAGATTGAGGTCGAGAGCAATGGCGGCTCTAAGCAAGGGAGCTTCTAGGGAAGAGGCGAAGGGTTAAGTAGACCTTGGACAGGCGATCGCGGTTGGGTTTTGGGTCGTGGTTGCGGGTGTGGGCGCAGAAGAAAAGAATGCAGAGGAGAAGGAGTGCGCAGGGAAAGGAAGTAAACAACAACAACAAGGTGAGCAAGTACAAAAGTTGCAGCTTTGGCGGTCTTCGCGTTCTAAGGTTACTTCCTGCACGTAACACACTCCCCGCGGCACAACAGGCGGGGCTCAGGGCGATCAGAGCCACTTGATTGGCTGGGCATAGCTATGTTGTGTCCATAATTGAAGGTGTGCGCTTTCTGCTGCCAGCCCTGAGTTATTATATCTGGCACTGAATTTTTGTTATGATAAGCCCCCTCGCTCTGATCACTTGAAAAACATAATCTCCCGAAAATACCGACTGGAGCCAATCAACTTCTATGGATACATGTACGATAGCTCTGCGTAAAATGTCTTATTATACAAACTACCTTTGGTAGGTTTGCACACCTGTGTGGTACAGTGTGGCTCGGTTTCACTAAATTAGCTAGATTGAGGCTCGATAGCTACTAACTCATCGTAGACAAACAATCACTTATCTAGAATACTGCGCTGCTAGGAGAAAGTTGTGGACATAGTCTAAGTGGCAATTCTGTCCACCCATAATAGCCTAGTAAGCTTCGTAAGGCTATAGGAGGCCCTGCTTCAGCAGTAGGTAGAAAATTATCATTATCGACACTGCAGGAATTCAAGCTCCAGCCAGACTCAGTGGGAGTTCGTATAAAACCACAATTTTTTAATACTGAAGGCTATTATTGGACCTGGAAACGATGGGCTGTTTTGTCTGAGCTTTCAATAAGATTTAGTGATAGGTATGGGATGGGCCTGGCCCGAGCCTTTCGCCCGTAAAACAAGCACGTTGAGACCTAAACATCTATTCCAATCCCAACCGACGGGTTTTTCGGAATGGTACCGCTAGTTTTTGGACACATCCATAGCAAAATCCCAGCCCAAACCGACGCACCACGAAGGGAAGAAAGACCAGAGACAAAAAGCAAAATGTAACACCGAAAGAGATTTTGTATTTAGAAAACCAACGCGGCACCCTTGGTCTTCTTGTCACCACTGTGAATGGGGGGAGAAATCAGTATCAACAACATCTAGATGTAGAACGGGCGAGAATAACGCACCCAAGTTCGAAGTGCTTGCATCGCTTCAGGGCCAATTGGGCCTTAGTCTTGCAAACCGTACACTCCAATCTCAAGACCACCTTCTTTGTTGTTTTTGCCTTTTTGTGGAAGACAGGCTTGGTTTGGCCACCATATCCTGACTGCTTGCGATCATAACGACGCTTTCCCTGAGCGAATAGAGAAGCCTAACATTTTTGACAAAAGAATTTAGCGCAGAGTCCGGAAAGGCCACAAAAGGGCCCAGGTGTCTTGAAGCTTCTATACCTTTCCAGCCTTGTACTGGGTGACTTTGTGTTGGGTGTGTTTTCTGCAAGTCCTCCCCTTGCAGTAGGTCTTACGGGTTTTCGGGACGTTGACCTGGAAAAATGAACGGATTGTGTCAGCATTTGGCCATTGAATACTCGCATTCCCGTGCATTGAAAACTCTTCGGGGGGCGGGTATTCCGGCCGGCGGTTTAAGAAAGGGCGATAAGCTTAGATAGAGTTGTATTTTTAGGAGGGAGCGCGGTCCCGACGACCCCGTGTAGCGAAAAAATGGTGAAAAGACGTTTGTCTTGCTTGTCGGTCCCCAGTTTCCACCTATTTCTTTCTTGCAGCCACCACCGCAGTTCCTGAGTCCAGCTAAACTAGATATCCTCCAGATAAAGCTGCTCACTTTCTTGTGCATTCGCGCCTCGGTCCAGTCCGGCCGCTCGCGCTTGTCGTCCGCCGGAGGCACTCTATCCGGAAGTCGCCCGCTCTTCCAAAACCCGACCCCAAAGGCAAATCATAGAAGGAAAAAAATAGGAAGTGCAATCTCACCATTTTGGAATTTCGTTCAAAAGCAGGAGGTTGACAGAGTGTTTAGGTCGGTGTCAGTTTGGTTAGTTGTCGTGGTTGTTACAGATTGTTCTTTGGTGTTGATATGATTCTCCGTATTTAGTGGGGTTAAGTTAGGGTTTCATGGGACTGCTTGTGGCTTTGCCCTAAGTTAACATCAACTGCCGTTTGAGACTAAGCATGTTAATATTTACGTTTTCCTTGAGCTTACAAACCAACATATGTAGATTAAGGGATTTATTAGTCAGAAAGGCAATCGTTTTTAGCTATGATACAAATATCGGGCTGTGATATCAAAGACTGCCTATGTAACTGATAAGATTCGATAAGGCTTTTTGCCTTAGAACTCCCGTGGTTCAACTCGATAGCTACCGAAGCAGCTCCGCAACGATGATCAACGCAGTGCTGGTCTTCAACAACAACGGCCAGCCACGGCTTACGAAGTTTTATTCACAGATAGTTTGTTTATTCCAAACGCCTCTTGAGCTCCAAAAACTAATGAAAACTTCTAGGACGTCTCACTACAGCAGCAGCTGCTCTCTCAGATCTTCTCTCTAGTCTCAAACCGGCCCGCGAGTGCTTGTAATTTCCTGCCGTAAGCTCCGCAGAGGCTCTAAGCTTGCCCTATCAAACTAACCAGCTCACAGTCTTCCTCCCCTCTTGGCCGGCTCCTCATCCTCGACCTCATGGAATACTTCAACAGTAGATGAGCCTACCACTCTCCTTTATCGACACTACGCTACTCTATACTTTATCATAATATCTGATTCCCTGGAGTCACCCCTGGGCCTGTTAGATCTTATCCAGGTCTTTGTACAAGCTCTTGATCAACTTTTTGAGAATGTTTGCGAACTGGACTTGATCTTCAACTTCGAGACATTACATGCGACGCTGGAGGAAATGATCACAGGTGGATGCGTTGTGGAAACAGACCTCGCACGAATCGTCAAGGCCGTGAGAGATTCTGGTAAGGTCGCCAAAAGGCCCAAAGCCGGAGGGAAAGGTGGAGGTGGAGGCGGAATGGGAAGCGGTAGTTCTGGGCTGGGCAGAGGCGGCTTCATGAGCGGGGATCTGGTATGGACGGGAAGATGACAGAAGGATATCGTAGAATCTTACTGTAACATTAGTAGTTCTGGCTCATCAATTTAACAATGTGTCTTAGCCCCGCTGGATGTGGGACTTCGCAATAGGCACGGATAGTGCACCCATTGAACCTCCGAACCTGCGAAGTTCAGCCCAGTCCGCAGAGCTTGATATTCCGATACAATAGACTAGGAAGGAGTAATCACCTAACAGGAAAAGCGACAGTGTTTAGCAGTCATTTGTGTTGCATTATTGCACGGCGCTCGATGGTCGGTTGGGTCACCAAAGATGATTTGGCTGCAAGCCACAATATCGCGATGTGCGGCCCCTCTAAGAGCAATGTTCTAGAGAGTCCCAGTGGGGCAGAAAGTTCGGAGGGGGTTGCCGATCGGGTGATAGCCACATTTTTTTGGTTCCTTACTGCTTTCCTATCGGGATTCTAAGGAAATTACCGGTAGTAAGGGCTCATTAGTAGGGTTGCCTGCGAAACCTCTTAGTGACAGTGCATCCATGCATAAACCAAGGTTATATTATAAGTTAGAAATCTGAAGCCTAGGTGGCCGTGTCAGAGGCAACGCTGGAGAAAAAGTAAGAAATAATATTATGACATAAACTGCCTGCGGTGGGGCAGTTCCGTTCCCAATTCCAGCCTCTGGATGGGGCGCCCGTCACTCTAATAATATTATCATACCGTAAGAACTCGAATAAACGATCTTTGTGCTAGGTAGTCCGAGGTTTCCTCCTCTACTCGAGTAGAAAAGGGCAAAAAACACACCAAAAATCTGCCCCTCGAGACAAAAAAAAAGGAAAAAAAACCCTAGACCTTACCAAGAGAGGCAACTCCAACGTCCTAGCACAAGGATCGTTTATTCGAGCTCTTACGGTAGTAGAACCTAATGATAGAGAATATCAAGGACGAAATTCCTCTCCTTGCTGGGTTATATCTCAATGGAGCCAATTATCACTCCTTTCTCTTGGGTCGTTTAGTGCCTATTCTTCTCTCTCGAAAAATCTAAGCTCCGAGTTGAAAGTTCTCATTTCTTTGAGTGCACGAGCATAATTTGTGTGGAAGGGCAACTCGAAATATGGGATTTTTCAAATAAAAAAACCAAGTGCCAACTGGCTCTAGTTTACGGTACCCCTGTTCACCGCTTGCTCCACCCCCCAATTGCTGTCACAGGATTGGTCTCAGTCTCCGCCTTTACCATAGGTGTCATACATGTACTCGTATCTGCTTGCTCAACTCAACTTCTCACTTTGGTACCCGATGGCTAGTGTGAAGGCAAGCTTATTTAAAGACCGCGGGCACCTCTTTTATTTTCTTCTTCTCCTTTCTCTTCCCCTCCCCACTCAGGATTTTGCAAAGCAAGGCTCTCTTCCTACCGGTACTCGACGAATCAAGCTCAACTCAACATGTCTGACAGCCAGGCCAACAAACAATTTGCTGTTTGCGTCTTGTAAGTTTGCTCCCGAATAATATCTCTGAGCCTTTTCCCATAGAGTCAGATGACTAACATGGCTATAGCTGCGGCTCAAACCCAGGGACCGGGTCTCTATTCATGGAGACTGCTAAATCTCTCGGGGCAGTATTCCACAAGAACGATTGGTCTTTGGTCTACGGCGGCGGCACTGTTGGCCTCATGGGCGCTGTGGCTTCCTCTTTGACCTCCTTGGGCGGGAATGTCCATGGCATTGTCCCTAAGGCTCTCGTTGGTGTGGAGGAAGATGGGGTTCCGCATTCGGTTAAGGAATTTGGGAAGAGAACGGTGGTCCAGGACATGCATGCCCGCAAAGCTATGATGGGGAAGGAGGCCAATGCTTTTCTTGCATTGCCAGGTGGTTTTGGAACAATGGAGGAGCTCTTCGAGATCATCACCTGGAATCATATTGGCATCCACGATTGCCCGATTGTCATTCTAAACCTTGATGGGTATTACGACAGACTCTTGGAGTGGATCAAGATGGCGGTCGAGAAGGGATTCATTTCGGAGAGCCTTAGCGCTATCGTCTCGGAGGCAAAGTCTGTCGAGGAAGTTGCTGAGAAGTTCAAGAGCTACAAGCCCGCACTGGGAAGGTTGGACTTGGACTGGGGGAGCCAGTAGAGGAGGGTGAAGGATCATTTCTTTAAATTACTAGTGATAGAGCTGGTTTTGATAAGGTTGGAGTTTGGCGCTTTCTGCCAGGAAGCACAATATAAATGCCTGTATCTATTCAGAAAACTTTCAAGTGAATCCACATCCCGTGAAATTGCAGACGGAACCCCCATTGGGACCCGCATAAAGTCACTTTTATACTTAGTACGGTATTGAAGCTATTAAGCAAAGGCATCAATTAACAGCCGTGTCCCAACAAGCGACACCTTTTCATTTTTTTATCTATTCGGAGGTATCCATAGATTCTGCAGCTTCCTCACCGGTTCTACCGCCTCTACTGCTCTGGACATTCCCCAACTTCTCCAGCCACTCGCCCACCTCATCACCATCGTACAGCTTGAAGTTCTCCCCAATACCGACGACAGAGACGCTGGTATTTGCCATAGTCAACTCCTTGTCTTGAGCCAAGCTATCCCTCAACGCTTTTAGCCCATGGAGGACTAACTCTTCCCTACTCGAGTCTACGAACTCTTCAAAGGCTCTCTCCAAGTATGTTCTCGCTGACTGAGACCTAGCCCCAATTGCTGCACCCTTATACTCTAACACCATTCCCGAAGGTTGAAACTCCCAGAGATGAGGACCGGTTTCATCCACACCAGCGACAAGTAGCCCAACACCATAGGGACGACGACCGTAATGCTGAGTATTCACCTGGGCCTTATCGGCAATAGCGTTGACGACACGGGAGATAGGGACAGGGCGGTTGTAGAGGAGTCTGGAGGACATAGATTGCTGACGCATGAAGTTTGAGAGAACTCTGGCATCAGGTGCAAGCCCAGCCAGAGCTACTCCGAGGTGGGTGTCGATACCTAGTAGCGACAGTTAGATTATATAGATTTTGGCTGGCGATAACAAACACATACCGATGATTTTCTTTTGATAACTTCCGAGCTCTTCGGCATTCCTCTGTTAGGCAAATTAGTATTGCTTTACCTCCTCATCCAAACTTCATCCGTACCTTTAGAGCAACCAATACAGCATGTGTCTTGCTGACTAGCCCTACCGCAACGGAACCTTGTTTTATCGCTTCGAGGGCATATTCAACTTGGAAGATGCGGCCCTGTGGGGAGCTACGGGTAGGTTAGCTATAAAACATTAGAAAAATACATGTAAACCCACAAAGTAACAGAATCATTGTCATAATTATTTCTGAACATTTTTGATTAAGCCGCTCAGAAAGGAGAGAAGCTGAAAAGAGAGATGGAGGTAGATGGGTGGAAGGGGGGGAGTTGAGCCAGAGAATGTTGGTGTTGGAGTTGCTCCTGTTGATTGTTATCAACCTGAAGTTGCCTCGGGTTTGTCGGGGTGGGAAATTATTGCTTGGCGTTCTACTTCTCTCGGAACATAAGCTTTTCCACGGATATCTCCCTCGCTTCTTCGAGGACTTTGTTTGAATTTATATTACCATAAAAACTCCGAGTCACTTACTTTTCCATCTCATTCTCGCCCTGGTTTGTGCAGAAATCCGCAGCGCGGGGTTGAAGCTGAAGGCCGGGTAAATTATCGCCTGTCCGATGGCGGGGTGATTCCGATAGACAAACTTTTTGTGTGATTGATAAGATTAATAATTCTACGAGTGCTGTAAGGTAGTTTTTTTTTGAACTGCCATCTTCCCCAGAGCCTCCCGCCGTACTCGCTCTGCCCTACAAAGGCACGGTGTTCCTTCCACCTACCACCATCCCATCGCCACTACTATCACCACCCGGAGCACAAATCACGGAAGCACGAGTTATTACCACCCTCTAAATAATTTCCTTTCAATCTCTTCCCTCTTAGAAATTTCGCAACATTCTTCGCTTTCCATAATGACTCCACATTCTATTATTTTGGACGCTGCATCAGATTTTGAACCCGCCACAACTACGAATACTAGTTCTAAAGCTCTTGTTCTATGCCCACCTTCTATCTCTTCTCACCCCGACTTGCTTGAGAAAGCTCTCTCTACGTTCGACAAGGGCTCGACGGATGTCCAAATGTTGGACAGACTTTCGTTGGGAGTCGTTAACCTTCCAACCAATACTTATTCATCCGCCCTCATCCTCGCCGACCCGTCCTCTACTACCGTATCTCAAAAGCTTGAGCCTTATGTTCTCCAAAGTATCTTCAACTCAATGCTTCCAAAGGCTACACTGAGGATCCAAGAAGAAGCCTTTTCAGGGGGGGATACCATTCAGTTTCTTGTTGTGGGATTCATGGTTGACAAAGGTGTCGACGGAAGCATCATATTGACCAAGCCAGAGTTTTCTGGAAATGCCTCCGTTCCATTGAAATTGAGAAGGAAACAAAGAGTTGAAGATTCGGCCGAGCTCAATTCTGCCAAGACCGAGTCTGCACCCGGCTCCACCAGAGCGCCCGTTATCAAAGGTGTTGGCTTCGTCCTCAGCGATGACGACCTAGAGGACGATAACGATCTAATTGATGAGGATACCCTTTTGGAGATAGGCGATCTTGGCACACTAATTCAACGTATGTTTTTCTGCTGGTCTTATCATTCTAATCGTGGAATGCTAACATACTTTACTCCAGCTACCGAGTGTAAGCCTGGTGCAAGAAAACGTAGACGTGCTTGTAAGGACTGCACCTGTGGGTTGCGCGAGGAGCTAGAAGGTGAAGATAGAGTGAAGCGTGAAGCTGCGGACAAGGCATTGGCGGCCGCAAAAGAAAAAGCTGCTGCTGGGGTTAAGCTCACTACTAGCGATCTTGCAGAGGTTGACTTCACTGTGGCTGGAAAGGCCTCTTCCTGTGGAAGCTGTTATCTTGGTGATGCATTTAGGTGTGTTTAGCCTTTCATAATATCACAGAATTTGCACAAATAAACTAATTTATTTCTCGCTTTTTAGATGCGCGGGCTGTCCATATATCGGTCTTCCGGCATTTAAGCCTGGGGAGCAAATTACCCTTGGTTTAGATGACGACCAATTGTGAGCTTGTATCTTCCTTAGCTCATCTTCTATCATACCCCTCGGTACTTTTCTCGGTTTACTTGGGTCACAGGTTTGCACTCAAGTAAAAATTTATTGTTCTAATAGGGAAATGGTCATTGGTGTACTTTAGGTTTGATTTTTCTTTTCTTCTAGAAGGCTTTGGGCAATACATTGTGTCAGGTTGCTTTTGCTGTCTTATTCTTTTTTCTTACTACTTTGCTCTTTTTAATATGGCGTCTTCAATGAATGGGGTTGGATTTGCCACGAGACGAGTGTTAGACTATGGCTTGCAAGTGATCTGAGGTGTGGGATGATTGATGACGTTATCACTACTTGTATTCTGGTGTTTTTTGGGGGATGGCTATCTTTTCTAGCTAGTCGCGCAACAAAAAGGGTTCATACCATACCAGTACCGGTATTTTTGAGCTGTTCATGGCAAAAATTATAAACAGTGTTCCCACACCCCATATATGAACACCAAGCGCCTCCTACTGAAAAAATTGTATTCAACGTAATTCCTATATTCTATCGACCTGGCCAAAGCCCTAGTAGTCTACTCATAGTATGTATTTGGATGCCTAGGCATAGCAAAAATTATTCGCAAGACGGTGAATGGTGAGTAGTGCGCAACATCAAACAAAAAGGTCTTGGCGACACCGATTAACTGGTTGCATCCGGGGAAAGACGACAGCGTCACCTTCAGCCCCGTCGCCCCGAGCTCATCTAAGTCCCTTCCCCCTCAACTCTCTGAAGCTATTCCGACCGCTACTTCTACTTCTACCCCCTCTAGCGCCATCAGCACTCGTCCTCTCACAAGTGTCAGCTCTTCAACCCTCCGAACGAACCAATAACACGTTCCCAAACATCCCACCATCTCCGACCATGGCTGGTTTGAAAACAATCATCTCACTGTCTTTTGTAGGCACCTTACTCCCCCACCAACTGCTACGGTCTCCCGACTATCTGATGCCTCCAGAAGCTGACTGGAATGCGATAACAGGTTCTAGCGATAGGCTTCCTCCTCGTTATTCTTTCTTCAGCCCTCTACGCAAACTACTACCCGCTCCTGGTTGTCGCCACATATATTCTAGCGCCGCTCCCGGACGCCATTTGTGCACGATGCTCTAGCTCTGATGATTTTATCGACGGAGTTGGAAATGGGGTACTCGACCTTGGCAGGTTCCTTACGGGCTTCCTCGTTGTTATGGGAATCGGTACGTTCTCCACGCCTCCGCCCCCCTCCACCACTATAGAGGTGTGGCAGTGGTGGTGGTGCTACGGGCGCTAATTTTTGGTGTTCTTTGGGACAGCTCTTCCGGTTTTATTGGCGCACTCCGATATCATCCTTGTGCCTGCCATGGTTATGTCCATTATTGGTGGTCTCTTGATATATGGCACTATTATCTCTTTCATAATGTTTTTCCAGGAGGAGTCGGACTTTTAGGTGTAGTCGGAAACTGCCATAATGGAATCTGGTAAGGCCGCTCGGGTTGCGGAGGAGGGATATAAAGCGAAGAAGAGGAAGAAAGGTGGCTACGCTAGAACCATGAAACAAATGGTCAGATGGGTAGATGGTCGAGTGAACAGATGAATAAATGGATGGATGGATGGGTGGATGAACATGTAATATATCCGGGGGGGGGGGCAGGCGGGTTCGGATACGGCTTGGGCTTTTCGGTTGCTACCAGTCATTTAGCGGTGTGTATCGTTTGATCTTTTGTTTTTATCCTCTCCTTTCCTTCGCTTTTATGGTTCCGATACTATGGGGGAGTTGGTGGGAATTGCTTGCTTTCATAGTGATCGGGGGCTGCCGCGGAATATCAGCTGTCTTTCGTACTACTGTTTGCTTGTGGAATAATACGGCTTCTTCTCACATGTTTTGGACCGTAACAAAACACCTGGGCACTACAAGGGATCTGGGAGGTTCTTGGCGTGTTTGGGGAGAAAATAGAGCTATAGATGGTGCACAGGAGGGTAGCATAGCCTTCACTCCCTCATGGAAGATCACTCGCCCGGGGAATTATAAACTAGTCGCTGCTCTCCGTAAGGTGAATCGATCGGTATCTCCCAAGATGTGGGGGAAGATTGTTAGCTGGAGTCCGTCTTGGGGGCATCAGGTCGCTTTTTTCTATATAGTTTTTATTACTACGATTTTTCAATATGGTGACCTCCAGCAAGGTTGGGTCGCTGGCGGCAATGCAGTGTTGATGGGCAGATGCAGCAGAGCATATTGTACCCGTAGACAAAAGTCTTGAGGCCTAGTGATTCCGTCGGTTCAACAGCCCGGAAAGCGTGAGGGTGGAAAGCTTTAATTACTACAAATCTCAGCCCAGGCGGGTCTCGCACTGTGTCTGGTCCCCCGGACTGCGAAACCCCCATGGATACCTGTATAGTCGTGTGCGGAAAGTTCTGGCACCCGGGCTGGTGTGATATTGTGCATGGGATTTTGTAGTGGATCTATTATGATGTGCATCTCCAAGAACAGGTTCGTTGCACATGGCAGCTCGAGGGGGTCTCATTTTTTTTTGGTAAATCCCTGAATTTATTCGTAAAATACGGGAAAATCCCGGCAAGCACCCTAAAGTATGGCCTAACTCGAGGGGGTCTCAAATCATTAGGATATTATTAGTACCAGTATTTAAAACTACTATTTGACATGACCTCAATTATATTTGCGAAGATTGTTCAAACCCGGTTTGGCCGTCCCAGTTGATGATACATAAGTATCTGTTCATAGCCCTTACTCGAGTGTGTGTAGTATCAAGGGGTGTTAGAGTTTTCCGCGCGCAACTACAGTACTCGAGTATACGAGTACCGTACTCAAGTACAAGTATCTGGCAAGTAGAAGTCGAACACAGGGGGGATCCTGGGAGCTGAATTTTATATGGGGTCTCAGATGCGCACAGACAATTCGCCATACAAAATGTTGACCCCTGTGTTCTGGTTCTTCATGCCGAGGACTTGTACTTGGGGGGGGGGGGTAACAGCACCGGCACTCGAACTCCCCCGACTCCCAATTTCCCCGCCCCGCATCATACCCACATCTCCACCACCCCGGCGTACTCTAAATCCCACAGTCTCCTCCTTATCGATAAGCAAACCAGCCGTCCGAATAGGGCACAACCCGCAACCCCACGCAAATCTTCCAACCTTCCCACTAAGGATCATCCACAGACGACAAAAAAAAAAAAGGAAAGCTTCCCACGACCGCCAAACAATACCAACCAACCAACCAACCTCCAATCCAGACATCCCTCAACAGTCGAGAACACCGTTCTTTTCGCCATCTTCTTGCAAAAATAAAAATGTCTTACAACAAGCCAGAGAAGGGCGAGTTCGGGGATGGGCCCAAGACCCACCGCATTCGTATCACTCTTACCTCGCGGAAAGTTCAATCTTTGGAGAAAGGTAAATTTTTTTTTGTTCCTTCCACCGTTTGGGGGGATTTTATCCTGCGGAGGTGTAGCTGATTTACTTATTTTTTTAATCTTTATACTGCAGTTACCACGGACTTGATTGAGCGCGCCAAATCCAAGAACCTTCGTGTCAAGGGCCCTGTCAGACTCCCGACTAAGGTTCTTAAAGTCACCACCCGCAAAACGCCTTGTGGTGAGGGCTCGAAGACTTGGGATTGCTTTGAGATGAGGATCCATAAACGTTTGATTGAGTATGCTTCCACCTACCTCGTTCATCCATTCATCCATTCCTTCTTTTGGCGTTTTTTTTTTGGGGTGGGGCTTCATTAGAGCTAATTACTGGGGGAATTATAGCTTGAACGCACCTACCGAAGTTGTCAAGCAGATAATCATCAACATTGAGGCAGGTGTCGAGGTGGAGGTTACTATTGCGGCTTGAGTCTCTGGATTAGAAATGGAGGGTTTAAAAAAAATTAATAAAAGTTTGTCGGGCGAACAATCGAACTAGCAAACATACAACGACGTTCCTTAATTTGGGAGGGAGGCATTTTTTTAGGTGTAATTTCTATCGATCGCTACTTGGGAGAAATAAATCTCAGTATGGTGGACTTGATGAACCAGAGTGGCAATTTTTGATACGATCGAACCCTTGGGAATAGCTAACGATTTTGAAGGAAAGGTGCGAAAAGTTGTAGAATACATGTTTTGGACTAAAGTTCTACCGCCCAGACCAAAGAAGGAAAAAATTTGGCTAGAAACACAGAGGTGACTGGGAAAGACAAATAACACATGGGGAAAGAAGTGACTAACCATTCCGCCTTCAAAAGAATTGAATCCGGGCAATGATAGACTACTGTACCATATATTTTGGGTATCGTTGTGAAACTCTTGTCCCAAGGGCGGTAGATGTAATCCAAAGTAATTAACCCCAAATCCTACACCAAACCTGATGACTTTACCGGATGTTGATGAAGATGAAAAAAGAAAGAGCTTCAGTGAAAATAGGTTACCCAAGGTATACAAGTTTTTATTTTTCCTCTTTTGCGGGAGTTTCGGCCGGGCTGGCGGGAGCCTTAGCTGCGCTGGATACTGGGTCGTCTGCCGCGAAAGAGGGCTTTGAGGTATGATTGTCGGTAGCAGAGGCTGTAGTATTAGATCCCTCGGGAGCTGCTTCTGCAATAGAGGACTCGGAGGGTTTAGTTGCTCCCGAACCAGAACCCTTCGCGGGGGCATCTGTTTTGGAATGTTCGCTGGCCTCGGCCTTAATCTTGTCGTCGGTGGTTGCGGACTCGGGCTTGGCTTGGGCTAAGGATTCTATTGCTGATGCCGTTTCTACTTTTGCCGTTGAGGATGTCGAAGATTGCTCGGGAACATCGGTCATTTCTTCATCCGCTGCTTCATCCGTCAGAGCTTTGGCACTTGGCAGTGGCTGCTCGTCACCTCCCATCTCTACGTCTCCATCGTTGTCAGGCTGAGCCTCCTCTTCAGTCTCTTTGTTCAACGCCTCAAGTTCCTCGTCGTACTCGTTAAGGTCATGGCCTTGTCCATCTCGTTTGCTTGTGCCCCCACTACCCTTAGCTGTGTTACCGCCAGCCGATTCACTCGCATTATCACTTCCACCAGGTCCTGTGAAGGGAGTTGCATTGCCAGATCCCGTCCCAGAACCGCCTTCTTTCCAATCCCGAGCATTGCGCAGCCCTCTCTTGCCAGTTTTCCGAACTCCCATTGAACTTGTTATCTCTTCGTCTTCACTGTCGCTATATAGCTCTCCCTCCTTCTCTGTTGCGCAATCCCACTGCCTCTGGGTTTGACGGGTGTCCATGCCCGGACCATCCTCGTCGATATCATCTAACATTGCGTCTTGCTCCTCCTGATGCTCTGTCAAGCCTTTCCCAACATCTGTAGTCTGGACACTGGGGGCGTGTCGAGTGCGTTCGAGATTAGAGAGGACCTGGATTTTAATTTTTTCCAAGTATTCCTTCGAATTGAGATTTTCCATATTGGATGGGCGGACATCAAGCTCGTAATCGGGGCCAAAGTACTAAAACCCGATTAATACGAGTATATGAGCAAGGTTAGGGTAGAGCATATTTAGCGTACCTCGTAAAAGTCACTAAAGGGCAAGTTTGGCCCAACCTTCTGGTTGACGAGAATGCCGGTTTCATATGTCCAAGCTCTGCTGACATTTCTCATTGTATAGCCACCGCCACCAACCACAAGGGTTGGAAGGTTGAATTTCTTGACAAACTCAACACAATTTGCGTGGCCCGCCATGCTCAGATTAAAGCATCCCAATCTATCGCCTGACAAGCTGTCTGCACCACACTGTAGAACCACAGCATCGGGCCGATAGAACTCCATCACGTGTCCGATGACGGGTTCGAAAACCTCCTTATATGTAGTGTCGGTAATACCATCACGCAATGGGAAGTTTACTGCGTAGTACTTTCCAGCGCCAACACCGATATCGCGGAGTTCACCGGTGCCCGGGAAGTATTCACCGTACTTATGGAATGAGACAGTCATTACACGATCGGTGGTGTAGAAAGCTTCTTCCACACCATCGCCGTGGTGAACGTCGATATCGATGTAAAGAACACGTTGCTTGTACCGGAGCAACTCAATAATTCCGAGGACAATGTCTGGTGAATGTTAGCATTGGCTCCGGGGGTGTGGCCTAGTATTAAACTAACCGTTTACGTAGCAGAACCCAGATGCTTCGCTCTTTTTCGCATGGTGGAGGCCACCGGCCCAATTAATCGCAATGTCGCATTTTCCACGGTTGAGTCTTGCAGCGCCTTCCATACTGCCACCCCCGGAAATGCCGCAAAACTCGAACAAACCGTCGAATACTGGGCAATCGTCTCCGACATTGTATTTCCCTTGCTCTTTGGAATATTGTTCCATGTTATCAGGCGTAACCTTCGACAGAAAATCAATGTATTCGTCTGTGTGGAATTGGCACATTTCTTGTTTGGTGGCCGGCTTTGCTCGCTAGGAAATGGGCTGAGTTTTAGTAGTGTCCTGGATTACTGCAAAGCTTTCAGGGGGCTTTACATAAATTTCCATTTTTTTGTAGAGCCGGTAGTTCATGATTAAGCTATGGGTCATCCGGATTCTGTGCGGCTTCATGGGGTGACCAGCGACATATGCGTAGTTCCTACTGAAGTCAGATATGAGACCGGGTTATGAAGACAGTATATTTACCCAACATCAGCTAGATAGAGCGGAAGACCTGTTAGTGGAATCTTCTGTGTAAAAATCTATCCTTCGCATCCACTTGCAGCTGCTCGTCGACCGCTAGTGGATCCATAGGGCGTGATTTTAGGTATAACAACTTACAATCATAGAACTAAAGCCTTGCAGGTCAGTGTTTGGTCGGAATTATCCAGAGTGCCGAGAAACTTGACAATCCTATTGGAGATGAGGGATACTAACGTATGCAACTCTTTTCCCATTCTGCGATCCATTCGTTGTAGGTGGGTCGATGGGGGCGCCGTATTGAGCCATCTTAACTGTCTAAATGTCGTTATTCTGCAACTTCGAGTTGGGATTCTAGGGCCGGAATGCAGGAGTTGGGCAGCACTTGGGTAGTGAGATAAGGAGGAGTGGAGGTGGAGATGGGTAGGGAGTCCTATGTTGTGGGAAGCTCGTGTGTAGAAGCTTACGGTGTAAGGTCGAGCGGTGACGGGGGGGAGAGAAGCTCAGCAGCGCTGGGAGTTCCCAGCGACGCGCCAAGTAAGTCACACAAAATAAAAATTCAAGAGAGCGAGAGCAAAAGGCCGGGTTATTCTGATATAGAATTAGAGCTGACGTGGCTTACTAAGGAATGCAGGGTCTAAACCACCGGTGTTGCGGGCAAGGTGGCATCTGCAATTTCTTGTGCTTTTTACACTTTACTTTACTCTCGCATCTTATTGCCCGGAGAATTTCAACAAGCCATTTTTATTTTATGCTTTAATTTCTGCTAGCATTGGCGATCTCGAAGCAATCAAAGCTTGAAAGTAAGCAAGTAGAGATCTGTTCCCCTTGTATATTTTCAATCTTACTCTCCTTATCCACGAGACTCACTATTATTCTATAGGACACACCCGAACACCTTCAATCATGGCAGAAATGGCCATGTATCATTCCCTAGGCCAGGATGCTGACGACCCGAATGCCAATACTCCTCCGGCGGGATCTCAACCGCAGCACCGACCTCCAGTAGCTCCTCCGCCCACTGGGTATCAGCAGCCTAGTCCGACCTCCTATCACCAGCAACAGCCAACGGCCTATGGGCAGGCATTACCACCTCCAGGCCCCTCTCCATACCAACCACCAACTCCCTACGGTCAAGCCGCCCCACCCCCCCCACGATCGCCCTACCAGCAGCAAGGCCCTTACGGTCCACCTACACAACTGCCAGGTCCCTATGGGCCTCCTGGAAGTGACGTCAGAGAGTTGGCACAGTCAATGTCCGGTATGGGCCTTGCAGGCAGTGTTGGAAGCACACCAGGAACGATATCTAAAGCTTCGAGGAAGAAAGCAAGAGCCTACCATAATCTCGATCAAAGCTCCGAGCCATCAAACGGGCCTAATCTACCGGCGTTTACCCCTGATCTTGCTAACCAAATACCTTCTTCATTCCTTGGACAACAGCAAGCCATGCCTCCAGGACAAGGAAATTCACAGTTTCCCGCTCCTGCAAACCCTGCCTTTGTTCCTGCAGCTCCTGCGGACCCTGCGGCCTTTGCTGCTCGACCAGGCTCCTCGAACATCAGCCAGACCGGCGGGAAAGTGAATCCAAATGATATTCCGTCAATTCCTGAGCATCGTGATTATTACACAGAGCAGTACAGGAAAACTATGTACCCAACATTTGCCCAACAACTCCCCCCACATGCAACCTCAGACTATATCGCCCATGACCAAGGCATTGCGTCACCGCGGTTTTGTAGGCTTACTCTTAATTCCGTACCTACGACAGCAGATTTATTAGCTTCCACGTCCTTACCGCTGGCATTACTAATACAACCACTGGCCAAGCTGAAGGATGAGGAAGAACCAATACCGGTTCTGGACTTTGGAGAGATGGGTCCACCAAGGTGTCGACGCTGCCGGACGTACATAAACCCTTTCATGAAGTTCTTACAAGGTGGTGGCAAATTCAGCTGTAATATGTGCCTCTTCCCTAATAATGAGGTTCCGTCGGAGTATTACGCCCCTGTGGATATGTCTGGCAATCGGGTTGATATGAACCAACGGCCAGAGCTTACGAGAGGCACAGTTGAATTTGTGGTTCCAAGGGAGTATTGGGCGAAGAAAGATGGGGAGGGCGCTGGTGGAGAGGAAGGGAAGGGCGGATCTCCAATGAGGTGGATTTTCTTGGTGGATGTCACCGAGAGTGCTATCAATAGAGGGGTGCTGCAAAGCGTTGTTGGGGGTATTAGGGAAGCCCTCTACGGCTCCAGCGCGTATGAAAATGCTCCAGAAGGCCACGAATCTGAGGACGGGAAGGAAGGCAAGAGAAGGCGACTACCCAAGGGCTGCAAGATCGGAATCTGTACGTTTGATAAGGAAGTGCACTTCTATAATCTGAATGTGGGTTTATCTGCTCGTGTATATATAACAAAGGGGTGTGCGGTGCGAGTGCTAACCTATGATTCAGTCGAACTTGGATCAGGCTCAAATGATGGTTATGCCTGACATAGAAGACCCATTTGTCCCTCTCAGTGAGGGCCTCTTTGTGGATCCATATGAGTCACGGTACGTTTCTGCGTTTGAGCTAGTTTTTGCTACAGAAATTGCTAAATCTTCCAAGGGCTGTTATCGAATCCTTGTTGGAGTCGCTACCAACTCTTTTCGTACATATTAAAAACGCTGAGCCGGCTCTCTTACCTGCGCTGTCTACTGCGCTCTCTGCTCTCCAGAGCACCGGAGGGAAGATTATATGCTCACTTTCTACATTGCCGACCTGGGGATCACATCGTCTCTTCATGCGCGAAGACCCAAAGCTCTACCATAATGAGAAGGAAAAGGTTCTTTTCCAGACCGAACATCAGGCCTGGCGGAAGGTCGCCGGGAAACTGGTTGAAGCAGGTGTGGGTGTAGATTTCTTTATGACCCCAAGTGCCTACATAGACGTTGCTACCGTTGGACACGTTGCATCTACTACTGGTGGAGAAATATTCTTCTACCCTAACTTTGTTGCTGAAAGGGATGCCCATAAGCTCCACTCCGAACTCTCCCACAGCTTTCACAGGGAGACAGGATATCAGGTACTCATGAAAGTCCGGTGTTCCAATGGCCTGCAAGTGTCTACATATCATGGGAACTTTCTCCAACACAGCCATGCTGGCGACGTCGAATTTGGTGCTATCGATGCCGACAAGTGTGTCTCAGTAATGTTTTCTTACGACGGAAAACTCGATTCCAGAGTCGATGCACATTTCCAAAGTGCTCTTCTCTATACGACAAGACAGGGTGAGAGGAGAGTTAGATGCAGTAACATTGTTGCCGGAGTGACTGAGAACATTCGTGGTGCCATAAGGCTGGCAGATCAAGACGCTGTGTTAGGAGTATTAGCTAGAGAAGGTGTGTTACCCAGCGTGGTTGGATAAGATAGTTTCCGCTTGATTGGCTGCTAATATTGTTTCAACAGCGGCGAGTCGAATGATTGAAAAGCCGCTGAAAGAAATTAGAGGAGCTCTCATTGAGAAATGTGTTGACATTCTAGTAGCCTACCTAAAAACCGGTAGTGGAAGTCCACCAGGCCAACTCGTGATGCCAGAAACTTTGAAGGAACTCGCGATGTATGTCCTAGCTCTCTTAAAGACAAGGGCTTTTAGAGGAGGGAATGTTGCGAGTGATATGAGAGTTCACTCGATGAAGCTATTGAAGAGCATGGGACCAGCAGAATTACAGCTTTATCTCTACCCTCGAATTCTCCCGATTCACAGCATGACTGAAGAGGTTTGGCAACATATCCCCTTGATTTATTTAAACTTTCTAATTTGCCATCAGGACGGGTTTCCAGACTCCACTGGACACCTCAAGATTCCCACGGCTCTTCGTGCATCCTTTGGATTCATTGAAGAGGGAGGAGTATATCTTGTCGACAATGGCCAATTGCTTCTTCTTTGGCTTCATACACATGTCTCCCCCAATCTCCTTCAGGATCTTTTCGGCCCTAAAATCAACTCCCTTTCAGACCTCGATCCCAACATGTGTGAGTTGCCAGTCCTGGAGACTCACCTGAACGCTCAAGTCAGAAACGTGATTCAGTATTTGAAGACCCAAAGGGGCAGTAAAGCTGTTTCTATACAGCTTGCACGGCAGGGGCACGATGGTGCAGAATACGAGTTTGCCTCTTCTTTAGTTGAAGACAGGAATAATGAAGAAAGAAGCTATGTGGACTGGTTGGTCCATCTACACAAATTTGTCCGACTTGAGGTAAATGATGTCCATGGATTTTACGGAAATTATGTGTTCTGACCAAAGTATTTGATGCCACAGGCTACGGGGGAGAGGAAGCGAGACGAGGGTGACATTAGTATGGCTGGCATGACTGGGATGAGGCCACCATACTGGTAGAGGGGGAAGAGGATTAGAATAATGGAGGTTCACTTTTGTGATCGCCAGTTTGCTCCTTTGTTTCTGAGTACGCAATTTATCAGCCTTTTCCTATGTGCATTAAACGGGGGTATATACTCTATCGTAGCACCGGACCGGCATCGCGGTTTGCAACGCCTTTTCGTTTGGTAGTATATCCCTATGTAGAAAATTTTCACTTCGACTGTTTATCTATAGAGATGCTTTGTTTTGTTGGGCGGAGGATGTTGCGCTTGTGGATTGTCTGCAAGTGTTCTAGAGCGCCATCCTCGAGCACATAACAGATCAAAATAACAGAAATGGTTTGTTAACTAGATGGTGGCGAGAATGTAGAGAGGTGGTGTAGCTTTTCGTTCAACTATCGTCACACGAAAATGCCATCGAGCTTTTAAATATTGTGGGTAACCGTGCCAAGGTTGTGACGGAGTCACAACCCTGATTGCTCGCTTGCTCGCAACCAGGGCACTCTCAAGAGAGTGCCTCACAGCTCAACGGAAGATATCAGCTCAACGGAAGATTCAATTTGTATGTGAATTTAAGAATTTCAAACCACAACCAAACATCCCCTGATGCTTTAGATGCCTCCTGGCTTTCCCAGAAATTTCTTCAGACCTTTGCAAATAGGTCTGCAATTTTATTTTCTCTCCTATACGGCATTGATTCTCACCAAGTGGGTCTTTGGTTTGGACTACGGGTCAAAGTGACATTGAGCCAGATCTGCTATAAAACGGAGGGGAAAAAAATTGGAGGCTTATTTGCAAAGGCCTAAAACAATTTCTGGGAAAGCCATGAGGCATTTAAAGCATCAGGGGATGTTTGGTGGTGGTCGATAATTGTTAAATTCACATACAAATTGAATCTTCCGTTGAGCTGATATCTTCCGTTGAGCTGTGAGGCACTCTCTTGAGAGTGCCCTGGTTGCGAGCAAGCGAGCAATCAGGGTTGTGACTCCGTCACAACCTTGGCACGGTTAGTGGTATTCCACTCATGCGCTATTGATATCTAACAGCCATCAGGAAGCATTTATGATGCAGTGGTGCTAGTGTTCTTGGCATCCAACCGGAGAGCATATAAACCGCCCACTTTATATCTGGCCGCCTCTTTAAATCCCAACCACCACTGTAAAAGCTCCGTATCAACCACTGCTGCTCGCAATGGAAACAACTTTAGAAGCAGAGAACGAAGCTCTAAAGAAGCGTATATTAGAGCTCGAAGCCCAGCTCGCCAGTCGCAGCAATGATGCATCCGTCACATCCCAGCAATCTCATTCTCTTCCCAATATAGCGAACAAGAGCGAGATAAAGCTCTCACTAGAAGAATACAAACGCTATGGGAGACAAATGATACTTCCTGAAATCGGAATCGAAGGTACAAACCCCTTCCATAAAAGTTCAGTGCCGGGTGGGGGGGGGAGGATGACTAATAGGGCCACTAGGCCAGATGTCACTCAAGCGGTCCAGAGTGCTCATCGTGGGCGCCGGTGGGCTTGGGTGCCCGGCGGCGGCCTATATCGCAGGAGCGGGAGTGGGGACGCTGGGGATAATTGACCACGATACGGTTGAAAATTCGAATCTCCATCGCCAGATCATACATTCCACTTCAAGGGTGGGGGCGCCGAAGGTTGTTAGTGCAATTACATATCTTCGCGAGTATGTTCCCAGAGGGACCTATATTCAGTAGCTAGACACAAACAACTAATTTGAGGACCCCCCAAAAAGCCTGAATCCACATCCAAACTACGTCCCACATGTCGAGCCGCTGACAACCGAGAATGCCCTACAGATCATGGCAGAGTACGACCTCGTCCTAGACTGCACGGATCATCCCGCAATCCGGTATCTAATTAACGACGTAGCGGTGATCATGAACATTCCCATAGTCTCCGCATCAGCGCTAAGAACAGATGGCCAACTCATCGTCCTTAATAACCCTCCCGGTGTAGGTCCCTGCTACAGGTGCATATGGCCACGTCCCCCGCCGGTAGAAAGTGTCGTCGGCTGCGGCGAAGGCGGGATTCTTGGCCCTGTAGTAGGATTAATGGGCGTTATGCAGGCTATCGAAGCTATCAAGGTCATTACGAAGAACCCCGTGAGGGACATTGGGAGGACGACAATGACGCTTTTCGCCGCGTATGGAGCCTCTCCGTTTCGGTGTTTGAAGATGAGGGGGAAGAAGGCGGGGTGTGTTGCCTGTGGGAGTCCGGAGGGAGTGGAGGAGAAAATTACGAGGGAGGGTATTGAGGATGGGAGGATGGATTATGTTGCTTTTTGTGGCGGGATGGCGGGAGTGCGGGAGTTGAAGGAGGACGAGAGGGTTAGTGTGACGGAGTATAAGAGAGTGGTGGATAGGGGGGTCGAGCATCTGTTATTGGATGTTAGAGATAAGACTCAGTTTGGGATATGTCAGCTGGCGGGAAGTTTAAGTGAGTTTTCCCTCCTCTCCCCCTCTGGTCTGATCAGGGAGGGTTAATAGGATTAGATATCCCATTCTCCGAGCTCGAAGCTTCGAAGTACGAAGATTCGGTGGCCGAAGCGATCAAGTCAAAATTGCAGGACCAACCGAAGGACTGGCCAGTATACGTCATCTGTAGGCTTGGAAACGACTCACAGATTGTGGTGAGGCAGCTAAAACAAGCGGGTATCTTCCCAGACGATCGGGTATTTGATATAAAAGGAGGGATCGCAGAATGGGCGAGGAGCGGAATAGCGGGCGAATTCCCAGAGTATTAGAGTCATTAGATGTTTTAGAGCCTTACCCTCATGTATTTCTCGATAATGTTAACTTGGGGAGTTTATCCCTTTTTGCTCGCATCATTCTGGGAGTTCTACCTGTGTTTGAGGATAGTCACGAGAGCGGTCGCGAGCCATCGTCGCTTCCCACTCGCGAAGCAGGGTGATTGAGTATAGCCATAGATACCTATTAGTTATGATTCAAAAACAAATGTTGAAGGTGGGCCTAGATGGTGCCCTTTTTAGCCTTTGATGGATGTTTGCCCTTTACAAGCCACCGGCTGATATATGGAGGGAAACGCTAATAATCTGTTGTCCGTGACGGCAATAGTGGCGAGGTTTGATAGTTCTGCTAACATACCCTGATTTATGAACCCATTTCGGCTGTGTGAGGTGATTTCTAAAGAGACGTTTAGTACCCTGCCTAACCTCTCGTCAATCCACGCAGGCATCCTACGCACAGTATGCACCTTACTCATTCTGTATAGTATCATACTCTTCAGGGTCACCTATCCAACGAGCGGCTAATAGGTGTCGAGACAAGTCATGAGTTCCAGAATTTACACTAGTAGTGGTATGTACCCATCATTTTTTGCACTGATGGCGGGTTGGGTTCTCGGATTGGGAAATGTGAGGGATCCCCTCTGCCGGACGGAGAGCTTCACAATGCGATAGTCCACAAGAACCCCAGGGGCCTTGAATTGCAGCTTGCTTCTAGCGTGGTGAGAGCCGTCACTCTTTGATCTGTAACTTATCACCCTCCTCATTTCTGACCCACGACCCGAGTGATATGCCATGACGCTGCTCATCTGTCTTTCCGCTTGAACCCCTGTCCACAAGCACTCCGCTCAACAGCCACAAAATCCCCACCCCAGTCGCACCAACTGGTTCCCTGCCGGTGGCCCACCTAGGCGGAAAGGAAGCCGCACAACCTACCGTATATAGTTCTTAAAGCGGCCATAGACGGTTTCTGGGTATGCCTATATGAGATATGCTCGAGGCAACGCGACAAAATTCCTGCGGGAACGCTACTTGCACACTATATTTTTCTGAATGAGGGTTTGGGAGATAAAGAATCTGTATTGGACTATTAATAAAATGAAAAGTTGAAACTAGTTAACTCCCTATCACTTATATATGATATCATAGCGCTCTATATCTTTTTCTGGCCTGAGGATAGATATTAGGGCATTAACCATCCTCAACCCTTATCCAGCAGAACAAAAGTGGTCCGCCGGGCATTTCTTAATGCCCGACTACACCCACTTGGCGGGGATTCGAACATGCGATGGTCCCTGCTTCAAATTAGTACGGACCAGTTCCTTAGCCTATTAGACCATCGGAACTGGCCAATAATCACCTCTCCTCTTCGGATTTTAAGTGTAATCTTTCTTAGATAGGAGATTTTAGATCAAAAAAACCTGGTAACGATGCTGGTGTCACATTATAGTGTCCCCAACATCCTTCTAAAGATGTTCCATTGTAGCGAATGACCCCCAAAACCTCCAATAAAATTGTTAATCAAGCATGCCCATTCCCACAAACACATCCGGGGCGGCACCAACATCCCGACTAACTAATTTAAACAATAGAGTTCCTTGCCCCTTCATTCAATTTTGTTCCTGGTTAAAGATATCTTAACTGTCAGGCATCCCATCCCCTATTCCTCTCTTCCTAGAGTAACCGAGCTTTCTATAACGTTTTTACCAACCGAAAGTGTTGATATTACCCCAAGGCGCCCCCCCGGAGGGTTTTCCGAGGCTGGATACAGCATCACCGACGGTGAAAGGAAATCCGGGCTTGCGGTGAACTCGCGATACCTCAACAATTTTTACCCGGCGGAAGGAGGACAGCTGTTCCGAGATTGTTGATACGTTCGATGGTAGAAACGACGATGGAGATGACCTCGGCCCGAGAACGCCAGTAGGAGACTTGTCAGGGTACTCTTTTGAGTGTTGGGTCCAGAGTTGGCAGAATTTGCTTGGGGTTATATCAGTTCACTATCAAAACTAACGTAGAAGGTAAGGAAGAAGGAAGAAAGAGTATTACCATTGAGTCCACCCATGTCTACCTCCGCTGGAACTAAACGCACCCGGGGTCTTACAGCTTGGACACTTATTCTTGAAATCAGTGACCCCGGATGCGTTGTCAATGCGACGGAAGAGCACGCTCATAGACACCAACCTCCCGGGTGTAATATTTTCAACCCACTCGGTCGAAACGATATCCTTCTGGGACTCCCCGTCGCTGACAGAGTACTCCTTCGAAAGCACCTTCTGGTGGCCGGGCAGGCCGCGGAACGACAGCTCCAAGAAGCCGTGGAACATCTCCAACGTCGCGCAGACCACGAATGGTACTGGAAAGGTCCTCCCAAGGGCATCTTGCAGTATGATAGAGCCCTCGATGCCGCAGCCAAGCTCTTTCGGGATCTTCGCCGGTTGCTGGCGGATTATGAGCTCCATACCCGAGACTTTATTCTCTAGGGAGAAGACCGAGTGGCTTTCATCGATATTAGCTCGATACCCCGAGACAGGAGAGACCACAAGCTGGCTCGATGGACAGGAGCGGATAACGAACAGGCCATGCGAAATGTGTTGGCAAATGCTGGCCTGTTCGTTGAGCCCTCCAGTTTGGCGGACCCTCCTACGGTCGAACAAGAGCGAGGGTGAAAAAGAAACATATCATACTTCCCTGCGACCTGCAACAAAATATTAATGGTCGCAACCCTCCGCCCCAGCGAGTCCTTTAGCATAACCACGTCCTCCTCTCTAAAGATTTTGTAACTAATCTTCCTCCAAGCATCCTTAAACTGCCTGCCAGAGCCACCGTGATACAGGCTCTCACGATACTTCGCCGTATTAGCGTTGAAGCCTAGAATCAGCTTCCGACAACACTCAAGCTCAAAAGTAATTGCATTGATGGTAGAAGCATGGGATTTTTCATCCCGCCGCAACTTCTGCACCACGTCCTGGACTGCCAGGAATGCGCTGTGCAGCGACTTCAACTCATCCGATAGTCTCGAGTACTGTGCTCTTGAGCCGGTGTCAGAGTCTAGAGCGTCGGCGAGGGTCAGGATTAAGCGGCTTATGGCGATAAAGTCGCCTACCGAGAAGCCGAATGACATATTTGCTTTCTTGCTTTCTTGTTGCCTGAGCTCAAGCTAATAACTCCAAGGTTGGTCCTTCGAGAGAACTTGCGCGGGTAATCGGATGATGGGGGGACCTCCGCTGGCTTATGTCCTCCCTCTTGATCTTGAGAAACATTGCAGAGTTAAGCCTCGTGGTTGGCTGTACGGTATAGTGGCAGTCATCTAAAACGTGTACCAATAGAGATTCAAAATATGATGCCTCGTGTAATCAGGGCAATGGGTAGTTGACAATCAATTTGAATCTTTGGATAATACTACCGGTAGTTTAAGCCCATCTTCATCATTAATTCACAGATCTTGCCTCTTATTATTATTTTTTGATAATATGAGTACGGTACAGAGGGTCGCGAGATTCTCGAGTTGCGAGACTCGTAGCATAAAAACGGGTACATGCCTCCACTTAAATCAAGGCTTAGCCCAAAAGAGAAACTTCAATCCCAAGAGCAAACAAGAAAAGTATCAAGGAAAATTTAAACCAGGGTTGACCATGGGAAAGTCCATGCCAAGTGGCCACTCTCGTAACTCGAGAATCTCGCGACCCTCTGGGAGACTGCAGAACCTACTCGAGTACACATGGGCTTTTTTGGTGGTCAACGGGAGGTACATTTGAAGTGTGGCAACCAGCAAAAACTTTCAGAGCCTTTCTTGCTTCCGTCCACAACAAAGTGACCTCCCAACTATAATAATAATATGGTTTACACATGTTGTTATTAAAGATGACTTGACTAGGTTTCCCCGCCTGCTAGAGGAGAGATCTCTAGGAAATCTAGAATTTCTCTCAAAAATCCGGATCGGCAAAAAGTAACCAAAAATGCCAAGAGACTACTTGTAAATCAAGCTAAATAATAGCCGTATATGCTCTGGCACTCAAGCATTGGCTCGCGACCGGGACCAAAGCAATAGAAGCTTCCCGAAAATAGAGAGATACAGGAGAGGTGTGGGTTTCTTTTCAGTTGGGCGAACCCACCTTCATCAGGCGTTTAAGTCAATTCCTTTTGCGCAGCTTGCGGGGTGCTGCTGCGGAGAAGACAAGTCAGCACCAGCGCACTCGCAGTTGCCCTACGATAAAGATAGTAAATTTCCTTTCTAGGCAAGCTAAACCTGTTTGGAACAATCTGAGTGGGGAGGGTACCGCAAAAACTGGCAAGAACGGCCACGGCGCTAGTACGTCCAAATAAGATTTTCACCCAAGTTTTGTCTCGAAATCGCAATGAGACGCCATAGGCTAACCCTTTGTGGCCAGAACTAGGCCCTTCAGGGCTCTTATTTTGACGCAATCGTAAGCTTCAGCTCAGCCGCTCCTTATTTCGACTACTAGCGCGGTGGCCGTTCTTGCCAGTTTTTGCGGTATTTAAGCTCATCTCAAGTGCTGAGCCGCCTGAGCACTGAAAAGACCAAAAAACCCTATTTCCTGGCCAGGTATGATGCTATTATACGGAAGCACATCACCGGTGACTGTATTTGTTATTTCGTTTCTATGAAGATACATACCGTAGTCTATATTGGCCGGAACCGGGGACTTGGTAAAGTACCGAATATTAGCCAGGGTTTGGATCCCTGCACTGCACTTTGTTGCGCGAGTGCTACACATAACACTAGAGCGGTGGGGGCGGGGAGAGACTCATAGCAACAGGCGATACCTTCGAGGATTATAAGGCGGTATATTCAAGTCGGACTATCAGTGTTTGGGTCAGAGATGTTTTGGTTGAATAAGCTAGCTGCTAGATATAGTGCTCGAGTACAAGGCAGAATTTGCACCCAGCTGTGAATAGATATATCATCGCTTATCTGCTCAGGATATCTTAATGTTCCAACTCATGGTTTTTTGGGGATATCTTTTGAGGGGTAAGTATCTACCTGTAAGGTACCGCTCATCACATAGGGTTCTGTATTACATCTTGAAAATCCTCCCCTGCAGGTATTTGTTCATGTCATCTGTGTTATGAGTGGCAGATGCTCCAATCGGTTCAGTGAAATCTCCCGCAATTTGGTCCCTCGCTCCCCCCACCTCGCCGAAGGAGTAGCTCCCTACTCAGCCTTTCGTAGACACTGCTCCCCAGCAGCTTGAGACGGACTGGTACATGATTCTGCATCAATCCCTGTGGAGACCTAATTCGAATGAAAACTTGGAGCGGCTAGGAAATAATAGCCTTCATCATTCTGAAAAGAGCCCCGGGTTGCATGCCTCTACTGCCGGTCTCTTGCTTCAACTTTGGAAAGCTCTGCTGTAGATATTCCAGTATTTGCTCTTCCACAACCCCCCAAAAAGTTGCCGTTATAGAATCCTTCACACGACTCTTTCTGTCATTTCGAACTCCCCCGTAAGGCTCCGGGGTAGTCAGCCTGTGTCAACCCCCTTCTCCACCCCCTTGGTGAAAGCGCTTCTCTTTCCACCTCAGGAATCCTACAGGCTTGATGGACCCTGATCTTGTAAAACACACCTAGTAACGGACAGGATATAATAAGAGTCGAAAACAGTTATAATAACATATGCCAACCTCTGGGACCATGCTGAACTTGACTTGCACCATGTTCTTTAGGAAAGGAAGCCACATAATCTATACGGCACTCAAAGTAGCCATAGATTGCTTCTGGGTATGCATGTAGGATACATGCTCAAGGCAACCCAACAAAAGGTTCCTGTAGGAACGCTACTTGGGCACTATATTTCTGAATGAGGGTTTAGAAAATAAAGAAGGTTGTATTAGACTATCAATAAAATGAAAGGTTGAAACTAGTCTACTCTCTATCACTTATAGCGCTCTATATCTCTATCTGCCCTGAGGATAGATATTAGGACATTAACCATCCTTAACCCTTATCCAGCAAAACAAAAATGGTTCGCCGGGCATCTTCAATGCCCGACTACATCCACTTGGCGGGGATTCGAACATGCGATGGTCCCTGCTTCAAATTAGTATGGTCCAGTTCCTTAGCCATTAGCCCATCGGAACTGGTCAATAATCTCCACTCCCCTTCCAATTTTAAGTGATAACAATGCCAGTGCCGAGGGCTCCAGCTCTTATATTATGAACATGTTGGCGGCTGCTCCTGCAGTATATATGAGTGAAATAATTGAACCGAGATATATAGTCGTTCCTCGAAGATGTCGTATAAGGCGTGCAAGTGCTGCAGCCGAGGACTGTTTATCATTTACTCTCTTATCAAGCAGGTTTCAAGCGTGCTGCAAACTAGCACCTAGGGAAATCAGAACTTGAAGGAAAGTTGTATTTCGGGAAGAGCTCGTCACTCGAGTACGGAGGGATCATACAGCGCCTAAGTTTTGGAGGTCTGCCGCCCTTACCCCTTGCGGAACATACAAAAATAAAGAAGCTCTATCATCCGGTATCATACAAGTACCACCGAAATGCCTGTTAATTATTGGCCGCCCCACAACAGCTAATGGGGTGTTATATTCACACAGCTCAACCACAATCGAGTAGATTTCAGATAAAGATGGTTCTCTATGTATTCTATAAGATTAGGTCAATAATTAGAATAGAAAGAACAATCCCGGAACCTAAAGCCTGGCAAGTATTTCAAAAGATAAGACACAACATGCAAGTGATAGCCTATAATTAAAAAGTAGATAAAAAAAGATGGAAAATCAGCTATCGTTTCTAGTTATAAGATAGGAGGGGAGGCCAGACTCTAGGACCCTATTAGGTCACGTTTGGAATAGTGGCTACTAGTGTGTAGTCTACCCAATAGGTATAGTTTGGGATGACTATACCGTGCACCGAATGGTTTGGAACGGGGACGCCTTGGCACGAGGGGTCTGTTCAGTCCAGGACGAGTTTGAAGTTTTTCTGGTACTTGCCGAGTCACGGAACATATCAAAAATAACTCTATTGTTTGGAGAATGAACTTATTCACACCTTTTGAATTGGTGGCTGAACACCGAAGCATCCCCCGTTCCAAATTATTGGTGCACGGGTATAATTAGAAGTCCGGAACCATAGTAAAAATCCGTTTCTAGGCACGCTGAACCTGTTTGAAACAATTTATTACAAGTGCTGAGGAGGGTATTTAAGCTGATCACAAGTGCTGAGTCGCCTGGCACTAGAAAGACTGAAAAATCCCATTTCCTGGGCAGGTATGATACTATTATACGGAAACATATTCCCGGTGACTATATTTGCTATTTCGTTCCTATCAAGGATCAAGTGGTTCGCCGGGCATCTTTAATGCCCGACTACATCCACTTGGCGGGGATTCAAACATGTCATAGTCCCTGCTTCAAATTAGTACAAGCCAGTTCCTTAGTCATTAGACTATTGGAACTGGCCAATAGTCGCCCTTCCTCTTCGAACTTTAAGAGTAATCTTCCTTAGACAGGAAGTTTTGCAAAAACATCAAGTCTGATAACAACATGGATGGCTGCAATTCTTATATTACGCAGTCATTTTTATTTGAACCCACGCTCTATCCCATATAGTGCTCGATACCTCTCTCTATACAGTAGATATTAGGGTATTAGCCACTCGTGACCCTCATCCGGCAAAACAAAAGTGGTTCGCCGGGCATTTCTTCTAATGCCCGACTACATCAACTTGGCGGGGATTTGAACATGCAACGGTCCCTGCTTCAAATTAGTACGGACCAGTTCCTCAGCCATTAGACCATCAGAACCGGCCAATAATCACCTCTCCCCTTTGAATTTTGAATGTGATCTTTCTTAGATAGGAAATTTTCAATTAAAAAAGTCAGATAACAATATCTGGCGCTGAATCTCTCATAATATTATGAACGCGTTTTTATTAGAACCTATTGTGTATCCCTTACAGTGCTCTATATCTCTGTCTGTTCCGAGGATAGATATTAGGATATTAGCCATTCTTGACTTTCATCCAGCAAAAGTGGTTTACCTGCTCAACTGCATCGACTTGAAGGTGATGGTAGACGAGTGAAGACTGGATGTATATCAAGTTACACCAGTAGCACAGGTTCAACTAAAAATGGATATTCATTATGTAATTTTCTGGTCACTAGTGGAAACCGTAGAGCTATGCGCTGCCATTGACACGAAGGGGGAAAGAAATGAAATGAAAGCACCACCGTATAGGTAGACTAGGGGCAGGGGAGTATCAATCGAGTGCCGTCTCACTCGCTCACTCGCCAATTATAACTGGCTAGGCATCACCACTGCCACCACCACCCAACTGACCTTCACTAGCCAAAACATCAACATGAACTCCACCCCTCTCCCCTTCCTCGTCACCCCCCTTCCTCCTCCCGACAACTCCTTCAAAATACCTCTCTGTGCACTCCCCCAACCCCAACAACACCTCTTCGCCCCCCCACGCTGCCATACCCATCAACCCGATTGGCACCCCTTCAGTCGGGGAGTACCCCACGGGGACCGAAATACTCGGACACCCGGTGAAGTTTGCTAGGAAGACGTACTGCATGCTCTTCAGACTCGTGTTTGCATCGCTGATGCCGGCACCACCCTTAGCAACGTGCGATTCCGAGCCAATCTTTACGCCGATGTGGGGTGTTACTGGGGAAAGGACTATTAGGCTGTCGGTGTGAGTGGCGAAGAGTGAGCTTAGATGCGACATTAGCATTGCACGAACGCGTTGGGCTATGTTGAAGTCCTTTTGTACAAGTTAGTATGATAGTAGTAGTAAGGGCAGGGGCTGTTGAAGAAGAGGGGGGGAATACCCTAGCGGGTGTCTTGTTAGACACTCCCACAAGCAGCTTGTTAGCAGGGGTCAGGCCCGAAGCGTCCCCTTTACAAAATCCCTGGCCAATCTCCGTCATGATGGTAATCGCATGGGCCGTTCTTCCCTCCTTCAGATAGGGGATCTCAATATCTACGATTTCGTAACCAGCCTCGGTCTCTAGCCATTTCACGGCCGCGTTTACAGCATCTTTGACCTCCTGTTCGCAGTCTTCGAACCAGGGTTTGTAGATTCCGATTATGCGCTTTCCCGTGTGTGCTTCTACAGGTGGCTTTGTTGGTTGGGGGAAGTTGATTGAGACTGGGTCTTGCGGGTCGGGGGTTGCCATGATGCGGTAGGCGAGCTCGAGATCTGAGATCGTGGCTGCGATCGGGCCGGAGACTCCATTCTGCGGTACAGGGTCGTTAGCAAAATCGTGACCGGCCGCTATTAGAGAAGGGAAACATACACTCGCAGCTATACTCAATGTGGGCCGTGCGGACACGCGCCCGTGGGTTGGCTTTAGTCCATAAACACCGCAATAACTCGCAGGCAGCCTATCACACACACCCGTAAACCGTTAATTCTCCCAACCCCCAATTGTAAAAGCAGAAGTGGTGCAATAATAATACCTAATAGACCCTCCGCCATCCGCGCCAACGGCAATTGGCACCAACCCTGCACCGACAGCATACGCACACCCACCGGAACTTCCACCAGGGTAATAGCCCTTATTGTATGGATTTCTCGGTGTGCCCCAATTCGGGTTGTTATTCGTCGTGTCAAACCCTATCTCATGCATATTGGCTTTCCCAATGACCAACGCACCGGCGTCAACCAATTTCTGCACACACCAAGATGTCTGCCCTTCCTCTGACCCGCTATATGCACGACGTGTCATCTCAGCTTTCGTCAATCCCATTGTGCGCGGTGTCCCCGTGAAGGTGAACTCGTCTTTTATGAGAACCGGAACTCCATCAATGCCGGAAATGTGTGCTGTTGAGGCAGCATACCTAGCAGTAGACGCGGACGCTTCGGCGGACGGGGTGACGGGGGTGATCACGCAGACCGAGTGGGGAGACTTCGGGGATGCGAGTAGCGGTAGGAGTCGCTCGTTTACGACGGCTGTGGGAGTGATCTTACCAGAGGTGTACTGACCAGTGTAAGATGCGGAGGAATTGAACACTGAGCTGGTCGCAGAAGATTCGCTAGGTAGGGAAGGAGCTGGCGCCGGGGGTGTGGACGGGATCACGGTCGGGTCAAAGCGAGGGAGGAACCGGTCCAGGACGCCGGATTCCTCGAGTTGTCTGAGGGAATCGAATTTTGCGTTGCTCCAGAGGATGGATTGCAAGGGACCGAGGCTAGAAACACTAGGATTGGTTTAGCCCTTTTCTACGTGTTTTAATGCGATCCTGAGGGGTAAACAAACACTTCGCTGAGAACTCTTAGCGGAAGGCCCGTGAGCGTTGGATTCGAGTCCCGTGGATTGATGTATGGAGCGCTCGGAGCAGCAATGGGCTCGGGGTAGCCAACTCCCTTTGAGTTAATCACTTCAGCCATCTGGGAATGTCGAGGGTATTGTGTTAATGAGATGGGGAAGGGGCAAGAGAGAGAGCAAACGGCAAGTCAAGAAGGAGGGCCCATGAGCCAGATATATATACTGCCGGGTTGACTGTTCCCCGACGTGACGGGTTCTTCCGGTTCTGCTGGATTTAAACACGGCATTCATTCCAACTGCGCGAGAGGGAGGCTAATCACGGGCAAAAGAAAAAAGAAAAGAAAACGGAGAATAGTTATTCCGTGGTCCGACTGATTGTTTTGATGCCGGCAATTTAGTTGCCATTTAGAATCCTCGGCTATGCCGATTCCCAGGTGCTCAAGCCCGTCACTCGTCTACCGGTACCCACAAAAACGGAATCTGAAGCTGCACTTTTCAGACATGTCCCTGCGACGAGGCTCTGGGTTCTCATTTGCTTTGGGCATTGCCCATGACTGCATGGCCCGGTTATCCTCTCATTGTTTCCATCATCAATCCCACCATTCTTACCGAGTGTTCTCGGCCTGGCCTGTTATGTCTAATTGCTACAGGGGTCCCGACATCTATTTCTTGTATAAATAGGGGTACTAGGCTAGGGGCTGTTAGATTTGGTCTAGGTTAAGGCAATTAACATCCGACACCAGGGTCCGTTCTATGAGTTAAGGAGTCTATGTCCCATTTCCGGGGGAGAACCGCTTGAAATCCTCACCGAGGGACATCTGCGCGAGAAAAGGAACACACCTACGGTAGATCAAATATCCAGATGCCACCCTACAGCTTAATGGCGTCAAGTAGATCTCCACATACCGGTATTGTTAACGCACAAACGATATGCTTCCAGCCGGAACCGGGTCAGAGGTTAGGAGACCTCGTAACAAGAGTTTGACCTTGTATGATATGGAGATCTATCCAATCCAAAACCAAGTGTTATACCGGCACCGCAGGGACCGGGGTTGATGCTTTCCCTGCATTATGCCACTATTCAGATCTAGCCAATCACAGGGAAAGCTTCTAGAGCTATACCACGTTGTGCCAGTTGTGCCAATGGAGTTCCAAGCACTTCTGTGCGCTTTTGGTCCAGCTCATGGCGTGGTAACACACAGCAGCGCTTCTACAAACCCCGTAGAAACGATGCTTTAAATGTGTATATCATGGACATTACGCTGGGACACACTGTATGCTTTCACTTCCCACAAAGCGCCTGGGACAATAGCCCGAAGGGACGCCCCAGCACAAAGCTTGATTACGACAACACTTAGTCAAACAGGATATCACGAATGTTAGGCGGGAAGGAGTGGGGTAAGTGGTATTGAGAACCCCCTCGCTGAGCTATAAACAGGTCTATCCTCCGTTCCACCAGCCCCACGCTAGCGAGCTAAATAAAAGCCTTGAGTTGAGGGATGGATTCGCTTTATTTCTCGGACAAATGGTCGAAGGCCAGATGGGTGGGAGCTTTAAGCAGGGCAAACATCAGCCACTCTCCTACGAGTGAGTGGGTGAGGAGGGCCCTACGACGAGCGAGTCCCAGAAGCGCAGGTATATCTTCAAAACAGAATTTATGAATATTGGCTGGTCTTGGCCAACGCCATCAACCCCCCCCCCCCATATTCAGACGGATAAATAGACTCGCTACTCGAGTATAGTCGCGATGCCGGCATTGGAAAATGGCGGGGGGCTGATCTTGCGCAAGGGCCATGTTGCTATGATAGCGTTACCGTAAAAAAACCCTAGAAATCCACTCCGCTGGAAACCTCTAATCTCCGCCAATCCCCCCACTCGCCCGGGATAGGTCTAGTTTGACAGGTTAGCGGAATTGCGAAATACCTGTTAACAAGATCCAACAAGTCCAGCGGGCCGATCTTATACCATGTCCGGAAAGCGCTAATCTTTCTCGGGAGCTTTTGACTCAGAATCTGGAGATTAGAGGGGCTTCCGGAGATAGTGGATTTCAAAAGTTTTTCCGGTACAAGTACTGGAGGTAGCTAGTGCATTACGATTGCGGTGGATTCTTCCGGGGTTGTCGCCATGTACGGAGAGAACTCTCCGGACACCTCTCTCCTTTGCTATCACCGGAGTGCGCAGGGGAATGGGACATGCATGGAGGAGTGGCGATATTTGTAGTAGCCTATTGATCTGGATGCTCTTATCCCGTTTTTTTTACCACTCCTGCCCTTACCGTCAGCTTCAAAGGTGGGACACTGTGACGAAGTTTATACCTATACCTTTCCTAGCCCCCTTTCACTCTCTCCAAACCCAAGTCAATCTACTTACACTACCGCTAGGTGGTGGTAGATGCAAGTACCTAGCTAACAAAGCCATCATTAGATTTCACTATAACCCGTCGAGGGAATTGCGTCCAACCTTCAACTTAGTCATCGTGAACATCATACCGTTGCAACAAGGGGATAGGCTAGGGACAGAGAGCAGTGGAGGCCGTTTGGTAACTACACGAATGCCAAAGCACACTAGGATTCAACGAGTTTTGATGGAAAAAATAGTGTGGAACTCAGTGTCGATCCACGCTCGAAAAACTCCGGCGACTTATGGCTACCTATAGGAGGTCCGAATATCATCATTTTGTTTGTATCTTGGATAGATGCCTGCAGGATACAGTACATTAGAACTAGTACTACCTCCATTTACTAAGAAAAAAAGCTATGTATACAAGGCAATAAATAGGCAACAGCTGCCTTCCCAAGGTAAAAGAAGTAATTCTTTTTTATTTTTTCTATTCTTACTTTTATATATTTATTTTTTATTTTTTATTTTTTATCTTTTATCTTTTATCTTTTCATATTTCTTTCTTTGCCAACCCCCGTCCCATTTGCTTCTGCTACCCGCCGATCGCCAACCTTTAAGGTCTAGAGTCGGATTCTACCACCTCGTAGCAGGATCGTTAAACCCCACAGCCCTATTGATGAGGGCCAAGTTCTTCAATCTCCCAGTCCCCATAGGGCAGGCAGGATATTTTTAATTCTCCTGCCCTACATGACGGATCGTTCAATAATAACTGATTGTCAGCGTGGATTGAACTCCTGGGCTCCCGCTAATTGCGACAGGAGTGTT
>Ga0307509_10000761_pt1 | contig 54960 bp, 61 predicted proteins | sample 10_EM_MG_FD_202245 | JGI IMG/M metagenome (GOLD analysis project Ga0307509, IMG submission 202245) | Populus trichocarpa ectomycorrhiza microbial communities from riparian zone in the Pacific Northwest, United States - 10_EM | ecosystem: Host-associated > Plants > Roots > Unclassified | place...
AATCCGACACCTGGAGGTTCCTGGGCTCGATGCCAGCTATCCAGCGGTATAAGATTCATCCCCAGAGGGATATTATTCATGAAGTTACAGGGCTGAATGGGGTGGGTAGCTGGCGATCCCAGAACTCAATTGCAGATTCCTCCACAACCACTACTCCGATCCTGAATCTGATTGCTGGAGATTGTTGGGCTCAACGCCAGCTATGCAGCGGTATAAAGGACGTCTCTGTGGCATCAAAACTCAGAAAGTCGCTGACCCTTGTGAGTGTTGTCTTTATAGATACCCTGGTGATCCCAGAACTCAATGGCAGATTACTCCACAACCACTGCTCCGATCCTGAATCTGATTGCGGGTGATTGTTGGGCTCGACGCCAGCTACGTAACAGTATAAGGTACGTCCCCGTCGCATCGAAACCCAGGAAATCGCTGTCTTCTGTGGAGAGGATCCTTATAGTAGCCCTGGCGATCCTTTACTCAATGGTGGATTACTCCACAGCCGCTGGACGGATTTTGATTCTGTTTGCGAGGGATTGTTGGGCTCGACGCCAGCTTCCCAACGGTATAAGGTACGTCTCTGTCGCATCAAAGCCCAGGAAATCACTGTCTTTGGTGGAGGGTATATTAGGTATCAAGCTGGCAATATTTTACTCGACGGCAGATTACTCTACAACCGCTGGATGGATTTTGATTCTGTGTGCAGGCGATTGTCGGGCTCGACGCTAGCTTCACAATGGTATAAGGTACGTCTCTGTCTCATCAACACTCATGAAATCGCTGTCTTCTGTGGAGGGTATATTAGGTATCACTGGCAAGCTGGCGATATTTTACTAGATGGCGGATTACTCCACAACCGCAGGACGGATTTTGATTCTGTTTGCGGAAGGTTGTTGGGCTCGTCGCCAGCTACGTAATGGTATAAGATTAATCTCTCCGCGAATTGTATTCATGATTTTACAGGGTCCTGGCTAGGGGGGGGTCTCCGGAGCCTGAGGCCAGACTGGGAGGGAGGGCTTGAACTTGAATGGGTATTTTGTCAGAAGGCAGCCTATGAGTATAGGTGTTTCTATGTGGATTAGCCTGTATATTACTAGTAGAACCATTGTAGAATAGTAGTAAATTTAATTATTTGACAGTATGAAATCTATTGTGACCAAGGTCAGAAAAAGGTAAAGGGGGGACCCTTCGCTTATCTCAGGAAGATGTTGTCTGGCGTCAGGTAGAATCCTGAGTATTAGGTAGTGCGTCAGGTGGTGTCCTGAGAATTAGGTGCTGCGTCAGGTTGCCTCAGATGCGAGGTGTGGTAGGGTGGTTGTGTCCTGATTCGCGATTTGCGTTTCAGCGTCAGGTGCGTCAGATGCACTGAACGCACTGAATGCAAGGTATTATTTTTGCTGATGGAGTTTGGCGAACTAGAGTTCCCTCCCTGGGACGAAATCAGGAATCAACCCTTCGCGCTTAGTGGCCCATATGGGCCAGCGGAGTATAAGGGATTTGTGTGGGTTGGGCAAATTTCGGGATTTTTTGAGTTTTGGGCACTTGATCCTGTCACAAGGTTGGCTTCGCGTATTACAACTCGCATGGTAAGTAATTCTTTAAGGAATGTGAGTTATCCAAGCTTACCCATGTAGAATCTCCTCGATATGGGAGATAATACGAAAAGTGGCATTTGGCTCAGCCAACAGTTTGATGTCGGCAATGAACATGACTGTGAAATCGACTTCGACGGGGGTTGTTACCTGGGAGGAGTAAGGGATGATATCCGGAGGTTGGTGGTGAATCGGTGTTATGAGATGCTGAGAGGGCGTAAGGAGCGGGTTAATATGTTGAACCATGATAGTAAACCTCCTCCACCAACAAGTTCTGAATAGTGGAGCTTAGCGGGGTTAGGGATTTCGGGGGTTTTTTGTTAAATATCATAGGTTGTGGACTAGAGCATGGTTGTATAGTCATAGAGCTGTCTTGGCTGTCATTGATAGTGGATTTCTTGCGTCTTCCAAAATCTCGCCTCTCTCCTCTTACATACACAAAAGTCTTTTATTTCATGTAAAGCCAATCAAACAAACTAGTGCTACTACAATTTCCATTTTGCCTTTCCTTTCTTATGTTTGATAAAAGCTACTCACAGACCTTCCGGACTCCACCCACCGCTTATTAGTTGCTGCTCGCCCCCTATCGATTCTAATATTTGTGAAGCCTCAAGAGGTCATTGTTGTAATATGCGATCGGAACCTGGATAAAGGAGTAATAATAGAAAATAGTCAAGATTTCTTATTCTGACAACGCTTATCAATTGAATAATAAGGAAGACATAGCCCAACTATATAGTACAATGATTAAGTTCAGCCGTTACCACCGCGATCCCTACACAAGGAAGAACAAAGATTATCAAAGAAGCGACCTGAGAGGAACAAAAGGAACAATGAAAAGAACGTGCCTTAGACTCTAGCTAGTACTGAGTATGAAAACATAAAGAGCTGAAAGAAATATTTGAGAGGAGCAAGAAACCATTACGAACGGTCATGGTGGATCACTCGGAGAGTGAGAGGTCATGATTTCAGAGTCGCGGGGGGGCGAGGGTGGGGGTGGTGATTTCGGAGGCGGAGACGGGAATGAAGCGAAGGGCTCTGAAGGGGTAAGACCTAGACTATTCACTTGAGCCCTAAGCTCTAGTGGGTTCTGAGAGGGCAATTGAAGGCTCGACTTTTGCTCCGAAACATCTCTTAGCTCGCCGGCCACTTGCCCTCTGTTCGAATGAATGTTTCGTGGGTTGTTCGCCGAATCTTTGTCATAAGGTGGTCTTAGCTGTCATTGGTTGCAGCGCTCGCTTGTCTTCTTTGCTCTTTTCCTTTTCCTTTCTCTTCTCTTTTCTCAACAAGTCTCTCTCTCAACAATGGACGAATTCAATGCAGCTGGTCTTAACACAACTCTTGTGTGACCTTTAATCTCTCTCTCTCGTTCCCGCCTTTGTTAGACGGATATTCTTGGGTTTGGTACGGGAGTGGGAAGTATAGTTCAGGAGATGTGCAGACGGAACGTATACAGGAGAATGTTCTATAAAAGTCTTTATCCGCAATGCTCGTTTCTTTGTTATCACGGGAGTGTATGGAGGAATAGGGACTTGTGGCAAACACAAAGATAGGTGTGGTGATCCTTGGGAGGATTAGGAAGTCGTATTATGTTTTACTTATACACCTGTCTCTACCGATAGTTTGGTTTTAGTTTAGGAGTATAGCAGAGCAGAGTTGAGAGCGAGCGCCAATGAAGGAAGCATTACAGGCGGAAAGCTTACGTTCCATATCCTTCCTCCAAAGTGCCTAAGTTCCAGGTGAAATCTTTTAGTTTATTGGCTCCTTCCTTGCGACCCTCATTTCCCTACATTGACAGCCTTCAGTAAAGCTCATTCCGTACTTTCTGTTCCTAATAAGCGGTCGTGTTAACTCTTCATTCGGCCCCCCAGTTACCGGGTCCGGCTTTCCAGGGACCATTTATAATACACCGCACAGCAGGCTCCAAGTCTTGCTGACTCTAAAAATCCCCATACTCACTATATAGGTAGCTATACTATACTGCAATATCAGGGGAAACCCAACAACGCTAAATAAGTAGATGAATGACCCCTATTACTGTGATTGGCAATGGTGTCATATCTATCATACCACAGCACCTCGCAGGAATAATGCAAATACCCACTGCACCCCCCTTCATCGCCGATGAGACAAGATGTCATATCATACCCGTCAAATTTTGCAATCGCGTGGATGCACTATAAATCACAGAATGGGAGTTTCGTTATATATGCCAAGTGCCATACCAGCACTACATGGCAACGACGCAAGTGGAGCACAGGTTTTGCATGCAATTCCCGCATCTCACTTTTCACGTGTTATGGGGAGGAGCGGGAGGGGTGATCTAATTCTCGCGAAGTCAGTACAGTCAGTTGCTCAGCCTATTACTCAGAGATCAGATAGGCTCAAAAGCAACTAGGTTCTTGTTGCCTACGGTGTAGTATTTGGGGCCGAGCAGATATTTTATGATAATAATGAAAAAAAAAGTCTGGATCTCTGTAGCTCTACCAGGAGTCTATAACTTTCTGGCTCCTGGGCAGACTGTGGTGCTGTGGTTAGGTTTAGATATCTTGTCAACAAATAACAAACACATGCTTATCATGTTGTAGATGTTGAAAACTAGTTTATTTGAGGAAGGGTGATAAGGGAGACTTCTGATTTATAGCACCAAAGTGGTTCACAAGGGTGGGGCATATAGCGTGGGCACGCCGGGCTCTGTGACCTCACTAGTTTTTAAGGATGTTTTGCTGGTAAGCGACTTTGATGTGTGCGAGGGCTTTATGCTGGACCATTCTACTAGCAGTCCTCGGAATATCGCCAGATTTGGAATGCTTCTCTCCAGAGATCATACCGCCACAACATTCCACCACTGCGACCTTTCACCACCACAGCCACCACCACTCCACTTCCCTTCCCCCTATCCTTTTACACGCTCTAATCTTCGTTTGCTTTTCCTTCAACCTCTCCCGGTACATTTACTGTCATCCTCCTTGACACTGAAGATATGGCATCTGTTCACAACGTTGGGGTTCCAGCCATCAGGAGTCCTACATCCGAGTCTGGATACAGTCAGGAGTGTTTTCAGAAATACAAGGACTTTCATTATGGGAAAGGAGCCTTCAAATATCCTGGCAGTAGTGACAAAGCGGTAGCTATCAAAATCTCGAGGAGAGATTTCTGTTAGGCGCACGCACTCTCCGTAAGGATTTACAGGGCAAAGTTACCCTACCTTGGCGCATACGAACTTCGAAGGAAAAAGATAACACCCCCCTCCAGCCCCGGCGTTGGGACGGCGCGTCATCACTGGCCACCTGGGTGGTTGCGTCCCAACACCAAAGACCACTATCAATGGAACACATAATATAACACCGTATACGTCGCGGCCGTCCGTCCGACCGGATCCTGTTCGCAGGATATATGAGGGGAGACCTTCGGGCACCTTATGCAAGTGGAAGCAAGTGAATCGGACGACGGCGCATAAGGTTACAGACACTTGAAGACAGGTAGTCGGAAGAGTGGGTCGAAGGTAACAGGACGTTTCGCACGAAAGTTAGTCCCCTCGTACCTACAAAGTCATGTAGAGTATGAAGGCGGTAACTATGCCCAATAAGTGGATCGGGTGAATCCACAGAGGACAAGTTGGTAAAAGATGGAGTCCGAGGGAAAAAGCCTATAGGTACGATCCCGAGGACAAGTCGTGTAATGCCGGAAGACAAGAATACGAGATGCAGTTGCATGCCGAATTCTCGACGGAACCAACCAAAGAAGAATGGCCATCTTCTGTCCAGCGAGTTAGACTACCTTCGACGAGCACGAGGGCAAGATAATTCGTAAGCATTGTTGTCAACGGATAAACGGATGAGCTGACACCTGACGTGGCCTCCACACCATCAGGAATAATGGAAGCGCAGACCGATAAGTTGGCTATGGGAGCAAAAGGTGTGGGAGAGAGTTTTCAGGGTCTACGAGTGTTCGCACTCAGGTGCTGCTGGCAGAGTTGCGAGCAAGGTACTTAGTTAGTATAGAATTAGCATGTATACCGCGATTGCTCAGACGCGGAATATAAATATCGAAGCATCTTCGCGGCTATTTAGACACAACAAGCACGGAGAAGAGATCTTATCAATATAATAAGTTATTCTACACTTTTATATCGTTACCAATACTTCGACGATCTATATCAAAGCAAACCATTATATCTAGCCTACATTACTCGTGTCTTCTTAACGAGTTCTTCGATATAATCACGATTAAGGTCCTAGCTGTCGGAACACCTCACGCCGAAGCTACCACCTAACAATTTCCTTGATTTCAAAAAGATTTTGCATGAATGTTGTGAAGGGAAGGGGAAGTGAGATACTTCTTGTTTTTTTGGAACTGATTTGCTAAACTGTGTTAGGTTTCCAAGATATTCGTATGACTCGTCATCATCGACGCTCACTTTTCAACGTTGGTCAGACCCTATCCAAGAGAGCCGTATATCGACTATTTCTAAAGGCGTTGACGCTGCATGTCGCAGTCTTCCACCAAGCATCCAGGGCAGAATGAGTATAGTGAAAAACCGAAAGTACAAGATATTTGACGGGATATACACTGGGTCGGAGAAAGTGCCAGATCTAGTGTTTCGAATCGATTATGATATGAGAGTCAGACAGGTCAAGTTTGTTGCCGAGGTTGGCTTCTCAGAGACTTATGAAGGGCTGGTTCAGGATGCAAAGTTGTGGCTTGAGGGGAAAAAGACAGTTTCGCTTGTCATGCTTGTTAAACTGCAGGAGGATCCATGCTACCCGTGCCCGATGCAGAACCTTACGGAGAGCGAGTTTGGCAAACTAGAGTTCCCTCCCTGGGACGAAATCGAGGACCAACCCTTCACACTTAGTGGCCCATATGGGCCAGCGGTGTATAAGGGATTTGTGTGGGTTGGGAAAATTTCAGGATTTTTTGAGTTTTGGGCACTTGATCCTGTCACAAGGTTGGCTTCGCGTATTACGACTCGCATGGTACGTAATTCTTTAAGAAATGTGAGTTATCCAAGCTTACCCATGTAGAATCTCCTCGATATGGGAGATAATACGAAAAGTGGCATTTGGCTCAGCCAACTGTTTGATGTCGGCGATGAACATGACTGTGAAATCGACTTTGACTGGGGTTGTTACCTGAGAAGGGTAAGGGGGGATATTCGGGAGTTGGCGGTGAATCGGTGTTATGAGATTCTGGAAGGGCGTGAGGAGCGGGTTAATATGTTGGACCATGATTGCAAACCTCCCCTACCAACAAGTTCTGAATAGTGGAGCTTAGCGGGGGTTAGGGATTTCTGGGGGTTTTTTGTTAGATATCATAGGTTGTGGACTTGAGCATAGTTGTCTAGTCATAGAGCTGTCTTGGTTGTCATTGTTAGTGGATTTCTTGCGTCGTCCAAAATCTTGCCTCTCTTCTCTTAAATACACAAAACTCTTTTATTTTAGGTAAAGCGAATCAATCAAACTAGTCTTACCACAACTCTCATTTCGCCTTTCTTTTCTTATGTTTGATAAAGCTATTCTCAGACCTTCCGGACTCCACCCACCGCTTATTAGTTGCCGCTCGCCCCCTATCTGTTGAGATATGATCCTCCGGGCGGAGCTACTAGAGATTTGCTTAAGGCTTCCTAAGCACTATTGCGTATGAGAGGCCGTATGCGGATGTGTGTATTCTACACCATGGGTTGCGTCATCACGATAGGGTATGCTTATACCGTCTATGTTCCGCTTAGCTAGCTAGAGAACTTAATCAACGAGCTTCCGCTGAATAACAAAACAGTCCACTTCTTGACAGGTTATGAGCCTGGTCAGCTACCTTTATTCATTCATGAAATAAGAAAATACTTTTCCATTTTCAAGCCTGTCTTTTCTTAAAAGTGTTAGCCGACTCCGCATCACCGCATCACCCCTTCCGCTCCCTTCTACTACGACTCCTGTAGCGAAGACGAAACCAACACTATGTCCTTCTCCTCAAGTAATATCAGCAACCTTGAGAAGGGAACTTACCGCTGTAAGTATGGTGAGACGGCCAAACTCAACCATCTCAACTACAGTCAATGACGGCGTGATATCAAGTTCTTCCCGCAGGCTGAACAGGCCTTGTCAATTGTTCTGGGAGAAGAATCTCGCCCACAAGGGCCAAACACAAATGCTAGTAACTTTGACAAGCGGGCTGGCATTGGGGCTGCTATCATTCATGCATCTTGTGAATCTTCTGTCAAAGCTTATCTTCATGGCTTGAGAGATCCACATGTCATGTGGGAAGAGTTGAAAGCCAAGCTTGATACAGCAAACTCTTGGGCAGGAAGGACTGCAATTCTACTAAAGTTTAATCAACTATACCCCGCTTCGAACTCTTCAGATGCCGACTACTATATCACCCAGCTATTGGAGTGCAGCAAGGAACTCAGTGGAACTGAGCAAGCGATTCCGAACGAAACATTTATCAGTCACCTGCTTACAACTCTACCAAAATCCTTCGACTCAATTATAAACATCATTACCCACCGACCAGAAGAAGAACAAACAGCCGACCGTGTAATCTCAACTCTGATTGAATGGGAAGCCTCCAACCGTACTCGAAAGACCGAAACCGAGCCAACAAAACCCACTTCTCCTGCCACTGCATTGGCAACCTATGCCGGTAGGAGATTTCGAGGTAGAGTTAGCTTCACACAAAGAAGTACCTTCGACCGCTCTCACCAACAGAATCGTTCTTCCTTCCGCTCCCCCCCATATAGTTATCGGGGAAGACCCGCTACTGGCTCTACCTGCTGGTACTGTCTTCGCTCAGGTTACCGGCAAGATAGCTGCCATCTCTGGAAGCGAGCAGAAGAGGGAAAAAGAGAGAGAGGGGGGATAAGACCTCGCGGGGAAGAGAGTCAGAGGAGGTAGGAGCCGCTTTTGCCTCAGTCAATGCACTTGCGGGCTTTGTTGGCAAGAGAACCAGTTCGGATAACACTTCTCTGAGGACTTGGATTGTGGACTCTGGAGCCAGCCATCACCTTTTCTGTAACCGTTTGGCATTCTCCTCTCTCAAGCGGCTTGCGAAACCAACAACTGTATTTCTCGGTGATAACTCTCCGATTTTCGCTACCGGCTATGGCGAAATTACGATTCCTCTTGCTGAGTCGAATCTCAAGTTCCAAGCCCTCTACTTTCCTGAACTTACATATAGTCTCTTATCAGTCAGTTGTCTTTCGGTTGAGAACAAGATAAGTTTTCAGAATGGAGTCTGCTTGATCCAACGCGAGGACTCAGAGCAAGAGAAGCTTGCTTCCTTACATGGCGGACTATACCATGTCACGGTGGGAGCGAAGAGTGTTAGAGCCTCTCCTTCGGCTACTGCTCTTGCCACATCTGTGCCTAGTTTTAGTCTCTGGCATCAGAGGTTGGCTCATTTGAGCAACAAGTCTCTCTCGGCCTTGATTCCAAAAGAAGCCTACCAGAGAGATGAGAATACTCAGGAGAGTCTCTGCCAAGTTTGCATCAAGGCAAAACATACTCGCAAGTTTGATCGAAAGCCACAACCACGAGCTACGAAGCCTTTTGAGCTTCTACACTCTGACTTATGTGGCCCAATCAACCCTTCTTCTAAGTCAGGCTTTCGGTATTTTATTCTTTACATTGATGACTTCACACGAGTTACCTGGGTGTACCTTTTGCAAACGAAGTCCTCAACAGAGGTTGTTTCAGTCTTCCAGGATTTACAAGCTAGGATTGAAAAGCAGTATCCTGATTGGCTTATAACATGTTTTCGGTGTGACAATGGCCGAGGAGAGTATGATAACACTTTGTTTCGTGGTATTCTACGAGTTGGTGGGATAGCATTTGAGCCTAGTCCCCCCTATACTCAGTCAAAGAATGGTGTCTCTGGGTGCATGATAAGAACTATTATTACAAAGGCTTGGGCAATGCTCATAGATTCTGAATTGGATGATGACTTCTGGGCTGAGGCAGTAAGTACTGCGCTATATCTTCATGCTCGTACACCATCACAGTCAATTTCTGGAGCGACTCCATATGAGAAATTAACCAGCAAGAAACCGGAGTTGGGACACTTGAGAAGATTTGGATGCACTGCCTATAAGTTTATTCCAAAAGAGTTAAGAAAAGGGAAATTCTCAGAGCGATCAAAAGAGTGCATATTCTTGGGCTATGTACATGATACAGGAAAGATTTGGAGACTATGCGATTCACAGAGCAGTCGTGTTATTGAGGCTTCAGATATTGTGTTTGATGAGCTCCGAGTCCTGGGAACTCGTGATGAGCATGGAAGCGAAGTTGAGATTCTGCGCTCTTGTGTTTCTGAGGATATGCCACCGGAGGACTCCGATGTTTTGAGCCCACCTGGAGTACTGTCGAGCACACAGGCACTGCTAGCTCTGGAAGAGGTTGCTGGTCTTATTGAACAGACAGCGCCTGCTCACCCGCGCGTTTGGGTGGAGGACTCTGGGTTTAAAGGGACCCATGAGTGTATTAATTCTGATCTTGAGATTGAGCTCGATCAGTCCACACCCTGCACGGTGACGACCAGAGACATGTGTGAAGAAGCATCTCCCGCTGGGAGTCTAAGTCTTGATAAACCCTCCCAAGTCCCCCACGTTGTGAATTTGCGCAGATCTCGAAGAGTCGCGGCAAAGGGGCCCTCCAGTGCTCATTCCGCTTTTGATGCGACAATGGGGGATAGGGCAGCCGACGACACTGAAGAGGACCCGATTGGCTACCGGGATTCTCTGAAGTCTAGGCACTGCCGGGAATGGAAAACCTCTATGCGGGAGGAGTTCAAGTAACTTGAAGATAATCAGATGTGTCTATTATCAGAAGATCAAGTGTTGGACATAGCGTGAACCCTATTGGATGCAAGTGGGTGTTTAGACGCAAGATAAATCCTGATGGATCTGTGCTCTTTAAGGCTCGTTTAGTTATAAAAGGCTATGAGCAGCAGATATTTGGTGAGACTTTTGCCCCAGTTGCGTGGCTGACGATTATTAGGCTGGCGTTGGCATTGGCTACACTCAATAGGTGGGAGATTCATCATCTTGATGTATGTACGGCATTTCTGAATCCTCGGCTCGAGGACACTGTGTACATGAAAATGCCGGAGGGTATTGAGTGGCTCAAGCCAACTCTCGACCCAGATCCCCAGAACCCTATTCTAAGGCTTAACAAGGCGCTTTATGGCTTAAAGGAGGCTCCACGCCTTTGGTATCAGCATATTGATAGTTTTCTTGGATGTATTGGACTTGGCAAGTCAGACAATGACCCAAACCTCTACTTCACTAAGGATTGGAGCCTGTTCTTGGTCCTTTATGTTGATGACATTCTGCTTCTGTCAAAGTCCTCAGATCTTATTGGCATGTTTAAGGCCAAGCTAGCCGGGAAGTACAAGTTGAATGATCTTGGATACGCTAGCCAGTTTCTGGGCGTAGAGATTACCACTGGGTCCCACTATCTTTTTCTAAACCAGTAGCGCTTTATCCCGACAGTACTCAACCGGTTTGGAATGCCCAACTGCAATAGTGTTTCTACTCCACTGGAGGTCAAGCGCTTTGTCTCTACAACTCCGGAATGTGACAAAGGAAATCAAGCCGAATACCAGTCAATTCCAGGGTCCTTGATGAATCTTGCTATTGGCTCTAGGCCAGACATTTCTTATGCTGTTGGCATGCTTAGTAAGTTTAGTATCAACCCGAGCACTATCCACCTTGCTGCTGTTAAAAGACTACTACGTTATATCAAGGGCACAATGCATTTAGGACTCTACTATCATTCTGGTTGTGCTCCGGATATCGAGGGATTCTGCGATTCAGACTTTTCTGGGGACTCGCAGGACTCTAAGTCAACTTCTGGCTATGTCTTTACCCTTGCTGGAGAATCCATTGCCTGGAAGTCAAAGAAACAAAGTCTGGTGGCGCTCTCATCTACCGAGTCAGAATATATTGGATACTCGGAGGCCTCCAGGGAAGCCATTTGGCTCAAACGGCTTTACCATGAGATTACCAGTACGGTCTACAAACCACAAAGGCTTTTTTGCGACAACAAGAGTGCTTTACAACTAGTCGAACAACCAAGGTTTAACGAGAGGTCTAAACATATCAGTATTCAGTATCATCATGTCCGGGACTCCTTTCGGAATGGCCTTATCTCTCTGGAATACCTTCCCTCCATCGACATGACTGCAGATATTCTTACCAAGCCGCTTACTAGGGATTCACACCAGAAGCACGTTAAGGCCTTAGGACTTCTTGAACTTGGACCTTCTGAATAAGCCTTGTCTACCTTTTTTATTTCTTATATCTTTTCTCTCATTCTTATTTTTGTAGGCAGTACTCTTTTTCCCTATTGCAAGCAGCACGATAGGTTTTTAATGAGGCTGGCCATATTCACTGTTTTATCCACATTATGCTTGGGACAAGCTTCTTGTGTTTCATGGGATCTGGCATGGATAGTGAGAGGAAGGGTGGGAGTGTTGAGATATGATTCTCCGGGCGGAGCTACTAGAGATTTGCTTAAGGCTTCCTACTCACTATTGCGTATGAGAGGCTGTACGCGGATGTGTGTATTCTACATCATGGGTTGCGTCATCACGATAGGGTATGCTTATACCGTCTATGTTCCGCTTAGCTAGCTAGAGAACTTAATCAACGAGCTTCCGCTGCATAACAAAACAGTCCACTTCTTGACACTATCGATTCTAATATTTGTGAGTGAGAGGTCATGATTTCCGAGGCGCGGGGGGGGTGAGGGGGTGGGGGTGATGATTTCGGAGGCGGAGACAGGAATGAAGCGAAGGGCTCTGAAGGAGTAAGACCCAGACTATTCACTTGAACTAGAATAATCCCACACGCTCTAGAGGGTTCTGAGAGGGCAATTGAAGGCTCGAATTTTGCTCCAAAACATCTGTTCACTCTCACTGGTCGCCCCCCCTCGGTTCGAATGACTGTTTCCCTATCAAAACTGTTAGATATCATGGGTTGTTCGCCGAATCTTGGTCATAAGGTCGTCTCAGTGGTCATTGGTTGCGGGGTTCGCATGTCTTCTTTACTCTTTTCTTTTTCCTTTTTCTTCTCTTTTCTCAACAAGTTCTCTCTCTCTCAACAATGGACGAATTCAATGCAGCTGGTCTTAACACAACTCTTGTGTGACATTTAATCTCGCTCTCTCGTTCTCGCCTTCGGTAAAGCTCATTCCGTACTTTCTGTTCCTAATAAGCGGTCGTGTTAACTCTTCGCTTGGCCCACCACTTATCTGGTTCGGCTTGCTGAGGACGATTTCTAACACACCGCACTACATGCCCCAAGTCGTGATGACTCTAAAATTCCCCATACTCACTATACAGGTAACTGTACTATACTGCAATATCATGGGAAGTCTGACAATGCCAAATAAGTAGATCAATAACAACTATTACTATGATTGGCAGTGCTGCCATATCTATCATATCACAGCACTTAACAAACATAATACAAATACCCACTGCACCCCACTCATCGCCCATGAGACAAGATGTCATATCATACCTGTCAACCTTTGCCATCACGTGGATGTATTGTGCATCATAGCATGTGGTTTTCGTTATATATGCCAAGCGCTATATCAGCACGACACGGCTGCAGCGCAAGTGGAGGACAGGTTTTGGCTACAATTCCTACATCTCACATTTCATGTGTTATGGGGAGGAGTGGGAGGGGTGATATAATTCTCTCAAAGTCAGTACAGTCGGTTGCTCTGTGTATTACATGGAGATCAGATGAGCTCGGGAGCAGCGAGGTTCTTGTTGTGTATGGTATAGTATTCGGGGCTGAGCGGATCTTTTATGATAATGAAAAAAAGAAACGGTTCGATCTCTGTAGCTCTACCAGGAGTATATAAATTTCTGGCTCCTGGGTAGACTGTGGTGCTGTGGTTAGGTTTAGATGTCTTGTTAACAAGTAACAGATACATGCTTATGATGGTTTTAGATGTTGAAAACTAGTTGATTTGAGGAAGCGTAATAAGAAAGGCTTTTGATTCATAGCTCCAAAGTGGTTTACAGGGTTGGGGCATAGAGCTGTTGCGCCCCCTGCTGTCTCACCACAAACTTTTAAGAGCCTGTTCGTGAGAACGGAAGGCGGGTTGACAGTTCCGTTCCCCCATACAAAGCCACTATTTTGAAACAAAAAGGAACAGTTGCTTTGCATAGGGGCACGTAACGGTTGACGCGCCTTCGATTCCGGTCAAACAGGCTCTAAGGATGTTTTTTCTTGTATCATAAGCCATTTTGATGTGTGTGAGGGCTTTATGCCAGAGCCTTCTATTAGCAGTGCTCAGGGTATCGTAAAATTTGGAAGGACTCCCGTCACATGCCGGTGGAACCTTCAATCAGTGCGACGTTCTAACGGAGCAACCCCACCGTGGGACACAATGCTAGGACACACTAGTTAGTAGATGAGTGGAACTATCACTGTGTTGACCTGTACTTCGTAACAGTGGGACTACTGTGCGTGTGGCCACTACAAACTGTATTTAATCTCAGCTGCGTTGACTTCTCTCGGTATGATCATCATCACTTCACACACCGAATAGCAAACACACTTCAGTTTTCCTATCACCTTCATTACTGGTCTTCTCACGATGATCACCTCACCGCAGCCTCCTACCGGTTCTTGAACAGCGGCAGTTATCCTTACACACGTCTAGGCCTCCATCACCTTCCACCTCTACAACCTTCCACCACTACAACCCTCCTCCAGAACTAGAGCCATCACCATTCCACTTCCATTCCCCGTATCTTTTTTTACGTTTTATCTTCCGTTGCTTTTCCTTCAAGCTCTACCGGTATATCTACCGTCATCTTCCTTGACACCCAAGATATGACCTCTGTTCACAACATGGAGGTTCTAGCCATCAGAGCCCCCACATCCGAGTCCGTATACAGTCAGGAGTGTTTTCAGAAATTCAAGGACTTTCATTCTGGCAAGCGGGCTTTTAAATCTCCTGACAGTAGAGAGAAAGCTCTAGCCATGAACATCTCAAAGAGAGATTTCCTTGATTTTCGTAAACTTTTGGACAGAGATTATGAAGAGAAGGACCGGTGAGATACCTCTAGTTGCCACTTGGAACTTATTTGCTAAATAGTGTTAGGATTTCAAGATATTCGTATGACTCGTCATCCTCGACTCTCACTTTTCAACCCTGGCCAAACAGTATCCATGGAAAGCTTATATCGACTATTTCGGAAGGCTTTTACTCTGCATGTCTCAGTCTTGCACCAAGTATCCAGGACAGAGTGAGTATATTTAGAAACCACAGATACATTATATTTAAAGGGATATACACTGGTTCGGAGAGAGTGCCAGATCTAGCCCTTGACATTGAAAACGATATGGGAGTCAGTGAGGTCAAGTTTGTTGCCGAGGTTGGCTTCTCAGAGACCTATGAAGGGCTGATTCAGAATGCAAAGTTGTTGCTTGAGGGGAAAAAGACTGTTTCGCTTGTTATGCTTGTTAAACTGGAGGAGGATCCATGCTACCGGTGCCCGATGCAGAACCTTACAGAGAGCGAGTTTGGCGAACTAGTGTTCCCTACCGTGAAGGAAATTAGGTACCAGCCCTTCACGATTAGTGGTTCATAGGGGCTAGCAGAGTATAAGGGATTCGAATAGGTTGGGAAAATTTCAGGATTTTTTGAATTTTGGGCACTTGATCCTGTCACAAGATTGGCTTGGCGTATTACGACTCGCGTGGTAAGCAATTCTTTAAGGAATTTGAGTTATCCAGGCTTACCCATATAGAATCTCCTCGATATGGGAGACCATACGGAAAGTGGCATTTGGCTCAGCCAACTCTTTGATGTCGGTGATGATGACTGTGAGATCCATTTCCACTGGGCTCGTTTCCTCCGCACCGTCAGGAGGGATATCCGCGCGTTGGCGGCGAACCGGTGTTATGAGATGCTGGAAGGGCGTGAGGAGCCGGTTAATATGTTGGACCATGATTACAAACCTTCCTCTTCAACAAGTTCTGAATAGTGGAGCTTAGAGGGGGTTAGGGATTTTAGGTGTTAGTTAGTTATCATAGGTTGTGGACTGGGGTGTGGTTGTCTAGTCATAGAGCTGCCTTGGTTGGCATTGGTAGTGGGTTTCCCACGCCTTCCCAAATCTCCTCTCTTTTCTCTTATATACACATAATCTTTTACTCCCGGTAAACAGAATCAATCAAACTAGTCTTACCACAACTCTCATTTCGACTTTCTTTTCCTACAGACAATAACGCTACTCCCAGCATCTTCCGGACCCAATGAGCGGTTGTGCAAACACTCTGTTCTACCCGTCGCTTATTGGTTGCTGATCGCCGCCTATCGATTCTAACATTTTTAAAGACTTGAGCCATCATGGGTGGTTACCAGGAGAGTGAGATGTCATGATTATGGAACCCCCCGGGGGTTACAAGGGGTGAAGCCCAGACTATTCACTCGAGTGATATCATTTCTGCTGTCCTAATAGAATAAATAATCTCCTAAACTCTAGCGGATTCTAAAAGGAGAATTCACGACTCAACCTTTGCTCCGGAACATCTCCGCTCTCATCGGCCACTTACTCTCAATCTCCAATGACTGTTTACATATCAAAACACTTCCTAAATATACTCCTAGTTTAGCTATATACACCCCCACTCGAAAATCAAGGTACCCGAGCACAAAATAGCACACCAGCCCTTCAATATAGCTGAGCTGCCTTCTCACATCTTCTCGGCCAGCCCCTCTCCAACCCCGGGTACCCTGAGGGCAGCAGCAAGAAGGGGTGAGAGGGAACAAACCGAAACAAAACTAAACCAAATGAAAAATGCTGGTAGTAATTATTAAATTGAGAAGTCACTACGGCGAGGGTCCCAAGCATGATATTACTTGAGCATAACCCTTCTACCTCCCAAGGCCTAAAGTCCTCGACACATCGCACGGCAGGCCCCAAGTCTTGATAACTGTAAAAATCCCCGTACTCAGTAACTTATACTGGCGCTATACTATACTACTACGGGCATGTAGTATCATACACGAAGACTAGCCAGCAGTCCCATCGCAGCATTTGGCGGGGATCGACCCAAGGGCATTACCGACCCTAGACCTACCCACCAACAAAAAAAGTGGTTCGCCGAATATTTTTTTAATGCTTGGCTACTCCATTGCCCCCCAGATTCGAACTTATGATGGTCCCTGTTTCAAATTGGCCCACCAGCTCCTGAGCCATTAGACCATAGGAACTGGCCGATAATACTCTCTTTCTTCTGGATCTTTTAACTGCTCCTTTAGAAAATAGATAGTTTAGGCACCTGATACTTTAACTTTGGTAAAAAAAAAAAGAGGAAATCAGTATTCAATCACAGTACTATCTCATGATATCGATAGAACGAGGAACGTGGGGGCTCCGGTGTATTACCTGTGCTCTGGCTCTGAAACACTCGCTTTCTTTGTCAGAGGACAAATGTTCCCAGAATTCCATTTGTAGTACTATGGGGCTACAGATTGGCCTACGGATGATTAGCTAAATATTTTTATTATTTTATGTTCATAGGCTCGAGCGAGGCTTTTAGTTACTAGTTGTAAGAGAGGTGGAAGGTGTTGTGACTCCCGGGGAGGGAGCTATTTGTAATCAGCGGCCGTATCGTGGGGTTTTTAGCGGAGGCCAGGACCGGAGAATACAGAGAGGGAAGACCACTTTGTACCTTAACTCGGCGAGAGAAAAAGGTTTTTACTTCGCGGGTTTTCAATAAGAGCTTTCTTGATCAACATCGGCGGTACTTTACCAGTACCTCTGAGTGTGAGCGGCGTTTGCCCACTTAGGTTCTGCTGAAGCCTTTCCGCCGGTTGATCATTTCTTTTGAGTTTTCCTGGGTTCGCTTTCTAAGCTCTGAATATCTACGGTGGGATTATCGGTATCTGGCCGGAAATCATCGTTTCAGTACCCCCGATGTAACTATTCTTTGGTACAGAGAAGGACAGGGATGAAACTTTTTTATGGTAAATTATCTATGGGTATATGACCGCCCAGACAAAATTCGGACTCAAGTGTTCGGGTTCTATATGCCTGTAACTTGTACATGAGAAGCCCAACAAGGCCGAATGAATGGATGAATAACTCCCTATTACCATCATTGGCATGGCTGCCATATCTATCATACCACGGTACCTCGCAAACATAACACAAATACACACAGCATCCCCCATCGCGGACGAGACAAGATATCATATCATACCTGTCAACTTCTGCAGTCACTCAGATGCACTATTCATCTCGGGATGTGGTTTCGCTATATATGCCAGGAACCATACATGGCTACGACACAAGTGGGCGACAGGTTTTGCCCGCAATGGGCATTCCTGCATCTCAATTTTGATGTGTTATGGGCAGGGGCAGGGGGGGGTGATATGATTTTCTCGAATTCAATACGGTCAATTACTCAGCCTATTACTCGAAGATCGGATGAGCACAAAAGCAGCAAGGTCCTTGTTACGTATAGTATAGTATTCGGGGTTGAACGGATCGTTTATAAGAACAAAAGCAAAGAGATGTTGGATTTTGGTATGATAGCTCAATCGGGAGTAACTTTCAGGCTCCTGGGTGGACTTTGGTGCGGTGGTTAGGTTTAGATATCTTGTTGATAAACACTTGCTTATCATGGCTGTAGATGCTGAAAACTAGTTTATCTGTGGAAGCATGATAGGAAAGGCTTCCGATTCATAGCTTCAAAGCGGTTTGCCAGGGTGGCATATAGCGATCGTGGATCCTGGTGTGACCTCACCAGTTTGTAAGAAAGTTTTCCTGGTAAGTCACTTTGGTGTGTGCGAGGGCTTTCTGAAGGACCCTTCTACCAGCAGTCCTCGGAGTATCGCAAGATTTGGAAGGCTTCCCTCCACATGCTTTCACAACCTTCCACCACTGCGACCTTCCACCACCAGAGTCATCACCATTCCACATCCCTTCCTTGTATCTTTTTTCACGTTATATCTTCCGTTGCTTTTCCTTCAAGCTCTACCGGTATATCTACTGTCATCCTCGTTAACACCGAGGATATGACATCTGTTCGCAACATGAAAGTTCCAGCCATCAGGGGTCCCACATCTGAGTCTGTATATAGTCAGGAGTGTTTTCAGAAATTCAAGAACTTTCATTCCGGGAAAGGAGCCTTTGAATCTCCTGCCAGTAGTGACAAAGCAGTAGCTATCAAAATCTCGAGAAGAGATTTCCCTGACCCCAAAAGGCTTTTACATAGATATTGTGAAGGGAAGGGAAAGTGAGATACTTCTTGTTTTTTTGGAACTGATTTGCTAAACTCTGTTAGGTTTCCAAGATATTCGTATGACTCGTCATCCTCGACGCTCACTTTTCAACCATGGTTAGGCCCTATCCAATTGAGCATTATATCGATTATTTACGAAGACTTTGTCGTCGCATGTCGCAGTCTTCTACTAAGCATTCGGGATAGAATAAGCATAGCAAGAAACCAAAAGTATGAGATATTTGAAGGGGTATGCACTGAATCGGAGAAAGTGCCAGATCTAGCGCTTCGAATCAAACATGATATGAGAGTCAGACAGGTCAAATTTGTTGCCAAGATTGGATTCTCGGAGACCTATGAGGAGCTGGTTCAGGATGCAAAGTTGTGGCTTAAGGGGAAAAAGACTGTTTCGCTTGTTATGCTTATCAAACTGGAGGAGGATCCATACTACCTGTGCCCGATCCAGAACTTTACCGAGAGCGAGTTTGAACAAGAGTTCCCTCCCATGAACGAAATCGAAAACCAACTCTTCACACTTAGTGGCCCATATGGTCCAGCAGTGTATAAGGGATTTGTGTAGGTTGGGAAAATTTCAGTATCTTTTGAGTTTTCGGCACTTGATCCTGTCACAAGATTGGCTTCGTGTATTACGACTCGCATAGTAAGCAATTCATTAAGGAATATGAGGTATCCAAGCTTACACATGTAGAATCTCCTCGATATGGGAGATAATACGAAAAGTGGCATTTGGCTCAGCCGACTGTTTGACGTCGGCGATGAACATGACTGTGAAATCCACTTGGACTGGGGTGGTTGCCTCATTGAGATAAGGGATGATATCCGGGAGTTGGCGGTGAATCGGTGTTATGGGATGCTGAAAGGGCGTGAGGGGCGGGTCATCATGTTGGACCATGATTACCAACCTTCCCCACCAACAAGTTCTTAATAGTGGAGCTTAGCGGGGGTTAGGGGTTTCCGGGTTTGTCTTGTTAGATATCATAGGTTGTGGACTGGAGCGTGGTTGTCATGATGCTGGCTTGGTTGTCATTGGCAATGGGTTTCTTGCGTCTTCGCAGATCTCCTCTCTCCTCTATTACATACATCAGTCTTTTATTTCTGGTAAAATGAGTTAATAAAATCGGTCTTACTATAACTCTCATTTTGCCTTTCTTTTCTTATGTTTGATACGGCTACTCCCAGACCTTCCGCACTCCACCTACCGGTTATTGATTGCTGCTCGCCCTCTATCGATTCTAACATTTGTGTTGGAAACTGTAGTTATGGGTGCGCTCTCCTCTTATCTGTTGCTGTAGTTACGAGTGACACCTTGTGACCACTTACATCACCCCCCCCTGTTCCCTCTCAAATCCTCGCTTCTCTTCTCTCTTCCTCTTGTTTCTTTTCTTCTTCTTTTTCCCTATCAATAGTCTTCTTGTTCAATAAGTAAAAACAAGTCTTTTGCCTTCTCCGGTCACTACTTTGCCTTTGAACCTGCAGAACTACTCGCTTGCCCTCTTCTGCACCCGATAGTTCTCAACAATTTGTGAAACCTTAGGCGGTCATGGCGGATCACTCGGAAGAGTGAGATGTCATGATTTCAGAGGGGGGCTGGTGTTATGGTTTCTGAGGTGGAGACGGGAATTAAGCGAAGCGCTCTGAAGGAGTAAAACTCAGACTATTTACTTGAGCGATATCATTGCTGCTGCCCCGATAGAATAGATAATCTGCTAAGCTTCCGCGGATTCTAAAAGGAGAATCAATGCCTCGAGTTTTGCTTCGCTCTCACCAGCCACCATATAGACCAGCCACCTTCACACAACTTCTCGGCTAGCTCCTCTCCAATACCGAGTCCCCCGAGAGAAGCTACAAAATGGGGTAGGGGGGGATGAAACGAAACGAAACGAAAAATCCTGATAATCATTATTAAATAGAGAAATCACTACGGCAAAGATAGAGTCCCAAGCATGATAGAATTTGTACATAACCCTTCTACCTCCTCAAGCATAAAATCCTCGACACATCGCACAGCAGGCCTTAAGTCTTGGTAACTCTAAAAATTTCCATACCTACTGCACTGGCACTATAATACGAGTACTACTTTGCTTTACTGAGAAAAAATGTTATGTATACAAGGCAATAAATAGGGAGAGAAGTAACATCCGCCTTCCCAAGGAAATAGAAGTAAATAAAAAATTAAAAAACAATTAAATTGTTACTTTTTTATTTTTATTTTTTTATTTTTATTTTTATTTTTTTTACTTTTTTTTCTATTTCTTTGTTTCTTTGCTAACCCCCGTCCCATTTGCTTCTGCTACCCGCCGATCGCCAACCTTTAAGGTCTAGAGTCGGATTCTACCACCTCGTAGCAGGATTGTTAAACCCCACAGCCCTATTGATGAGGGCTAAGTTCTACAATCTCCCAGTTCCCATAGGGCAGGATTTCTTTAATTATCCTGCCCTACATGACGGATTGTTCAATAATAACTGATTGTCAGCATGGATTGAACTCCTGGGCTCCCGCTATTGCGACAGGAGTGTTAACCACTGCGCCAGCTAGGTATTTCATGAAAGTCAACCTGGGAACTAATACTTATCCTACTGGAAGCCCGACTTGGGGATTTTAATGAGTAGGTAGTGCGTCTCTTCTCAAGTTGCAGGTAGATTTCAACGGAGGTGTTTCTTACTCCTTAGGTGTTTAATGAGAGATTATCCGTGGTTTAAAACAGAATCAGTGGTTTGTGCGCTTGTTACTCTGGTACGATCCGGCTAACAAAGCCCCACTCGAAACCTCGAGCCTCCCTACTTGCTCCCATATGTGTTATCTCACTATGGTCTTCTGCTCGTTCTAGTGTTTTGTGGAGGTTTTTTCCTTTTCTTTGCTTCTCTTTCCTTCTTGCTTGCATTTCCGCCAGGCTTTCTAGGGATGCCTCATTTCTGCTTGGCGGGGTGGTTCGCTCCCGGCGGGCGGGTGGGAGTTGTGGTATAGATGAGATCGTATTTTGAGATAGAACATTTAGGTACGACGTACAGTACATATTAGATTCCACTATTATGGGAAACCCAACAACATCAAATAAGTAGACCAATAATCCAATCACCACCATTGGCAAAGCTGCCATATCTATTATAAAGTAGCACCTTACAAACATAACACTAATACACACTGCACTCCCTTTTAAGAATGGCAACGGCTGCATGACGAAGAACGGGCGACGAAACTGCTGGATAGTGGAGCGGTGGGATGGCGGAGCAGCGGGACAGCAACTACGAAACTAAGCGCCAGGATTAAAGCAACACTAAAGGCAGGTAGCTAATACAAAACTCTAAGAAAACCACTTGACTGCTATTCGTCGGCTCTCACGATTCCATGATGCCCAACACTCTCCTAACTAAACTAACTAGTGGTAAGGACAGGAGCCTAAATCAAAATAACAACGGTGCCATCCTCCCATCCTTCTACCTTTCGATCGGTTAAGACACAGCTCCATTTCCTTCCACTCATGCTCCCCTTTTCCCCCACTAAAATATCATGCTAACAATGAACAAAATAAAGGTCACAAAGAAACCTTTTTCACCCTCCAAAGTCTCCACATATCCAACTCTCCCTTCGGGTGCTGCACCAATCCCTAGCTCATACCGGAAGGTTTGTCGAACTATAGAGCATAGGCTGCGCCTATGCTGAAATTGAACCTCGCTTTGGAGTTTTCTTTGCTGGTAAGGTCTGACTCTTGTTTCTGTCCTAAACTCAGTCTGAAGGGGTCAGTTTTTCGCTATGCGCTCGCCCCCCTATCCATGAGAGGGAGTTTCAAACGTCTTAGCGTGAAGTTCAATTATTCTAGTAAATACTGTACTCGGGGGGTGCCTTAAGTCGGGCGACACCCGGATATGGTAACTTACCCAATATGTAGTCGACAGGGGTATTTTTAAGGCTAGGACAGAGGTAGATACTTATCCGTAATTAGTAAGCACTTTTTTGTATGAAGGAAAAAAGTCCCGCAACACCTACAATATTGCTTGCAGAAAATTCAACTTTTTTGGATATTTAAAATACAATGCAAAGAGGGGTAGAGAAAGGAAAGGGAGAGGAAGCTACATGTTTAGGCTAGTTAAAGCAAGATATCTAGAATACAAGTTTTCATACAAGTGCTCGGTCTCAATCTAAGTCTGCACCTAAGAGCACTATTCACGTCTAATAAGGTGTTGATTCACCTCTGGCAGCGATCACAGCTCGAGTGGTCTCCACATGTCACTTGCCTATCGGGCGCTGTTCGCGGGTTCCTTTGACTTTTATCCTTCACTTTTTGAAAAATTGTGTATTTCCAATAATGTGTTGTGTGTTAGCCGTTGTCAGTTTGGCGGTTGGCAGTTGGTGGTTGGTGGTTGGCAGTTTTCCTCCTGGGCAACAAGTACCGGGAATGTTTTCTCTTTTGAAATTCCCACAGCACTAGCGTTGCTGCCACACCTGTGCCACCGCGCCCGACTTACCCTTGTACCCGAGTACATCACAGCATGTGGCTTTCGCTCTATATGCCAAGTGCCGTACTGAAGAAAAGAAAACCTGCCTCCAGAGTATTTACTTTCCTGAACGGTGGAAGAACTGATGAATCTCTATCACTTTCTAGAACTGTCAAGAAGACAACCAAACCACACAAGTCGCAATCAATTCAAGCTACCTAAACTAACTAAAGACAGGCCCAGTTCCTTTCCTGAGCCCAGAGACAAAAACAGTTCCTCCGTTGTGCCGCTCTCATGATCCACTTCGTCGTTGTCCACCTCGCTAGTGGTAAGAAAGAAGGAAGAAAAAGATGGTGTGAGAGAAAAAAACCTAACTAACACAACACCCCTGTCTGCCAAGCCCATCAACAGTCACCCTTCAGCAATACAACAACCCTCTACCCTAAGCTTGTGATCGTGACTAGCTATTTATGAAGCAGAATTTATTCGTGAATAAGCAAGAAAAGTATAATTTAGGAAAGCTCAATTTTAACCGTGACAGTACCTGCACAATACGCCAGCGGTGCACCTGGGGGACAAATTTTGCCTGCAATGGGCATTCCTGCATCTTACCTTTCATGTGTTATGGGGACGGGGAGCCAGAGGGGGGGTGATATAACTTTCTCGAGTTCAATACTGTCAGTTGCTCAGCCTATTACTTGGAGATCGGAAGAGCTAGAAAAAGCGCGGTTGATGCGTACAGTATAGTATTCGGAGTTGAATGGAATTTTTATGATAACGGGAAAAAAGCCTGGATTTACGTAGCTCAACCATGAGTATATAACTTTCTGGGCTCCTGGGTGGACTGTGGTGCGGTGGTTAGGTTTAGATGTCTTGTTAACAAACGCATGATATCATGGTTTCAGATGTTGAAAACTAGTTTATCTGAGGACGCACGATAAGAAATGCTCCTGCTTCATAGCTCCAAAGTGGTTTACAAGGGTGGGACATATAGCGATCCAGCACCCTGCTCTGTGACCTCACAAGTTTTTAACATTTTGCTGGTAAGCTACTTTGATGTGTGGGAAGGCTGTATGCCAGACCATTCTACTAGGAGTCGGAATATCTCAAGATTGGGAAGGCTTCTCTCCACCAAGCCTCTCAATGGGCCGGCCCGGGCTTCAAATTCTTAAGCCCGGCCCATACCCGGCCCAAACCATGGTGGGCCCGACCCGAACCAGACGTGACCAGAAAGGGCCAGAGCCGCCCAAACAGCGCAAACTATTCAGGTGCCGGGATTAAGTCAATTCTATTTAAAGATGCCAATTATTTTAACTTTAGTAGTGGAATAAACGTTGGTTACCATAACATGAATGATGCAGTGGATAATAACCACAGTAGTAGAAAATTGTGCAGAGGGAGTGGAATATTATCGAGGAGCATAGAAGTGTGGGTGGGCAGTCAGACTGGGACAAGTACAGATAAATAGGGCTGAACATGTATAAGCAGAGTTTTCACTACTTAAGTGATCTTTAACTAACTACTTCCAAAGAAATAACAACAATGAAGGCCAGCGGTAACATCAACATAGGTATGCTCGGAAGAGTGCTGAACAGTAGTTCTTCCTCTGGTTGAATAGTATTGGTTTGTAGACTATTCTATCTCATCTACAAACCTTTCCTGTAGTAAGATGAACATTGGTATTCTTGGAAGAGTGCCGGACTGTAGTTATGTTGTTTTATCCGTTTTATATTTGTTTTAAGGTACAACTATCACCTTAGCTCGCACTATGTAGACAAAAAACCTCTAACTACAGTCCATCCCGCATCCCTCTCGCTAAAACCCTCTGACGTTGCGCAACCCGTTAACCACTTTGAGTCAAGGTGCAACTGGTACAGGCACTATAGTTACTGATGGATGTCCTTTAGGATTAGTTTGGTTTCAGGATACGAGCCTTGTGGCTGTAGCCTTGTTATGCAGGAGGTATTGTTTGATACTTAGTTTGTTTTATGTTGGTTTCGGGATACGAGGTTGTGCCTCTCCCTAATTGTGTTTCAGAAGTATCATTTGATACTCCGGTTGTTTGAAGTTTTGTTTCAAGATATCGTTTGATACCTTGAATGTTTTATCTAACAACCTTTCAGAGCCTCCACTTGATCAATCCGCCTAGGCCACTCTTTGGCTAGGATTTCAAGTGCACAACCCAGGATGGTTTCTTAGAGGTTCTCAGTGTACCGAGAACCGATAAGGAAACATTACACAAGGTGGAAACAAAGCTTGGTACTATGGGTAGAAATTACGGAGAAACCACAGGCCTGAATACCACGAACCAATAACCTCCACAGATGTGCGACCCAAAAGAAAGAAACCCCTGACAGTGAATAAAGAAACTCGCAAACAAGGAAAACCAGAAGCCCATCGAGAAAGGAAATACACTTGAGCCGAAATCTGTAGCCAACCCACCCACAGCCCACAAGGAGCCCCATTCCTTTGGAAAGGGGGAGGGACTCAAGAGCCAGCAGGACAAAGACATAGGACAGCACCACACATGAGAAGTAGATGTGCCTGGACCATAGAGATTGGGAAGCCAAGGCGAGCGCAATCTCCAGAGGGAGATCGGTAACCGAGCCAGCACTTATGAGACTGTGTGGCAGGACGAAATCGATTGCCGAGTCCAGCTGCAAAACGGCGTGCGGGTGTTGCCTGTTCCCGAGATGACAGAGGCGGTAAGCATGAACTTCCTACATACAAGCAGAAACAACCGTGCATGCAGCGAGGATCATTAAGCCAGGCGATCAGCAGGAGACAGAGGCCAGGAGGAGTGGTGACAGGAGGCGGACCCCTGGTATTGAAGCAATAGGGTGCTAGCCGACATAACCAAGAGGTGGAAGGGCAGAAGGAACAGTAACGACGAGAAGTGCAGATATGACCGAAGGAGACAAGATCACGGTTTTTCGAATGCCGACACTACCCAACTCTTTCCCAGGAGGAGATTCAATACCAGGGAGCAGAGCCAACAGGGCAACTTCTTGATCGATAACCCGAAACTAACAGGCACATGCTGACGAGTTGCGGCTGTACCTGACCGTTGCAAATGCCAAGCGAGGGGCCGCGGAGCAAGTGCGGAGAAGAGGATGAAGAGGTAACTGTAACTCCCTAGACAAAGGCTGCCTATAGCCAGTGCTATCAGGAGGGGCCGGATGGGAGAGGCAGATGGAAGGAGCTTCACCCTTCTAGGCATCGAGGACATCAGAATAGGGGAGATGGATCCCAACCCATGATGATTTCTCCTGGTATTGAGATTTCAAAACTCAAAGGTGTAGGAGAGATGGTTCGTGAGTGCTGGACTGTAGTCCTCCCTCTGGTTGAATAGTATCAGTCTGTAGACTTTTCTATCTCATCTACGATCCATTTCTCCATTCAACATTTGCATAACATCAGCAGAAAAAAGAAGTGACACCTGGACGGACCACAGACTCCCTGTACGTCTGGTGGTCCAGGCGCATAGAATGTAAACTCACGTCCTGGGTGTGCGGTCCTTTACCAGGTGCTGGTGGACAGGGGTTCATTCCACCCGGACACACCAGAGGCAACCAAGGTCTCAGAAGATACCTGATTCAGAAAGGTTCTCCAGATGGAACCTTATGGGATAGTCGAAAACTGGAAGTACTCAGGTAGCGTTCGTTATGGGGCCCTGTTTCCGAAAAGCAGGGCGCCAAGAGCAGGTTATTAACTGCATATTAAAAAAGGAATCGTCCAAATCGGACCAAAACTGAGTGAGATAGAGCTCTGTGAAGTTGTCTAACTTCAAAGAGCTCTATCTCAGTCAGTTCTTGTCTGATTTGGATGATATTTTCACCCAGTTAATCAGAATAACCTAGGTTCCTTTGTCCCCGCTCTTGGGAAACGGGGCCCTGTAACGAAGCGTATACACAGATGTAACTAGCTATTATCGGAGATCTCTTAAGTGAACAACTTTACCTTTGAGGACTTTGAATGAGTCAGTGAAAACAGTGGAGAATATCTAAATACTAAGGGAGTTGTCCGGAAAGGTCCACCAAGTATTACTCATGTTTACTTATTTGAGTCATTTTGATACTAAAATAGGTATATATTTATTAAAGCTAGTCCAGAAAAGTGTAGCACTGGGTGGCTAACAATTTGAAAGAACTTGCCTGGGGAACTAAAGTACAAAGGTATGGATAACCCTTGAACCAGTAGTTGGATAGCGTCGGTACAGAGTGTGTTGGATTCCGCTTGGTAAGGAGAATTGAAAGGTATAGGACTTGAAGTATCTGCATGCCTGTAGCTGTTACATCAGCAAAAAAAAAAGGTTGCACCCGGACACGCCCCGTGCTCCCTGTGCGTCCGGCGGTCCAGGTGCATAGAACGTAAACTCGTGTCCTGGGTATGCGGTCTTTTATTGGGTGCTTGGGGACAGGGGTACATGCTGCCCAGACCACCAGACGCAACCAAGGACTCAGAAGGTACCGGACACAGAAAGGTTCTCCGGACGCAGAATGGTTCTCCAGACGCAACCCGATAGGATCATAGAATAGTGGAAGTACTCAGGTGGAACTGGCTATCATTGGATACCTTCTAAGTCAACAGCTCTACCTTCGAGGACTTTGAATCACTTAGTGAAAACTGTGGAGAATATCCAAATTGTCCGGAAAGATCCATCTACTAGTAGTATTACTTATGTTTACTTATTTGAGTCATATAGGTACTAAAACAGGAATATATTTATGAAAGCTAGTCTAGAAAACAGTAGTACTCGGTAGCTAACAATTTGAAAGTACTTGTCCGGAGAAGTAAAGTACAAAAGTATGGATAACCCTTAAACCCGCGGTCGGACAGTTTGCGGACAGAGTGGGTTGGATTCCGCTCGGCGAGGGGAATTGAATGTTATGGCTCTCGAAGCGTCTACACAGCTATAGAGGTCAGCAGGGTGAAAACAGCAGATACCTCAGCGGTCAGATGTCTGCCAGAGTCGGGAAGGTTCTCATTGGAGTCCGCTCGCCGAGGGGAATCGAATGGTATAGGTCTCGAAGTGTCCGCATGCCTGTAGCACTCAGTAGCGAACAATTTGAAAATACTTGCCCGGGGAACTCAAGTACAAATGGGTGAATAACCCTTCAACCAGCGGTTAGACAGCATCGGGACAGGGTGGGTTGGAATCCGCTGGTCGAGGGGAATCGAAAGGGATAGGTCTCGAAGCGTCCGCATGGCCACAGAGGTGAGCAGGATGAAAAAGGATGATATCTCAGCGGGCAGATGTCTGGCAGAGTTAGGGAGGGTCTCATTGGAGTCCGCTCGCCGAGGGGAATCGAATGGTAGAGGTCTCTGGGTGTCCTCATGCCTGTAGCACCCAGTAGCCAACACTTTGAAGGTAGATGCCTGGGGAACTAAAGTACAAAAGAATGGATAACCCTTCAACTAGTGGTCGGACAGCGTCGGGACAGAGTGCGTTGAGTTCCGCTCGGCGAGGGGAATTAAATGGGATAGGTCTTGAAGTGTCCGCATGCCTGTAGCACTCAGTAGCCAACAATTTGAAAGTACTTGCCCGGGGAACTCAAGTCTAAATGTTTGGATAATCCTTCAACCAGGGGTCTGACAGCATCGGGACAGGGTACGTTAGAATCCGCAGGTAGAGAGGAATTGAATGGTGTAGGTTTCGAAGAGTCCGCATGACTATAGTGGTCAGCAGTCAGACAAAGGCAGATACCTCACCGGGTAATAGCAGATGCCAGTGTCCGTTAGAGTCAGGAAGGGCCTCATTGGAATCCGCTCGCTCAGCGGTCATGAATAGTGTCAACCTGGACAGAAGAGCATGCCCCTCTCCCAAGGTTGATATTATTCCATAGTTACACTGATTCGATCATGAAACCTGATGCGAGGTGTGAAAGAACTTAGAAGCCTTATTCGAGCATTGTTAGTGGTGATTAAATAAGGAGTATGTTTTGGGTCGTTACTGGGACAATAGATGGTTAGTCATACTATGTTAAGCTCCTTTTTCGTCTTAACAGCCTTTGTCTAGTGATGAAGTAGTGAGTTGTAAGTAGAGGCGATCAGGGGCAGGGAGAGATCCCCAACGCAAACCCCCACTGGTTGCTTACCTTGGTGTTCTTCAGGAGATTAGCGTGTGAAATGGCCCATCCGAGTGCACAGGGCGGACAGGATGCTGGTTGTATTGCACCCAACAGACTAGGAGGCAACCATTCTGCTGGGGCCCTCTGATGGGGCGCTGGGCGGACAGGATGCTGCAGGCGGATTTCCTGCGTCCGGACGCAATGCCGATCCGTCTGGAGCAAACGCTTTTTTTGCTGATGTAGACACACGGACTCCCTGTAAGGATTTACGGGCAAAGGTTACCCTACCTTGACAGGCACGAACTTCGAAGGAAAAAGATAACACCCCCCTCCAGGCCCGGCGTTGGGACGGCGCGTCATCACTGGCCGCCTTGGAAGTTGTATCCCAACACCCAAGACCACTATCAATGGAACACATCTTATAACACCGTATACGTCGCGGCCATCCGTCCGACCGGACCTTCTTCGCAGGATATATAAGGGGAGACCTTCGGGCACCTTATGCGAGTGAAAGCAAATGAATCGGATGAGGGCGCATAAAGTTACAGACACTCGAAGACAGGCAGTCGGAAGGGTGGGTTGAAGGTAATGGCATGTTTTGCACGAAGCTAATCCCCTCGTACCTACAAAGACGTGTAGAGTATGAAGGTGGTCACTATGCCCAGTAAGTGGAGCTGGGGCATTTACAAAGGACAGGCTGGTACAAGATGGAGTCCGAGGGAAAAAGCCCATAGGTACGATCCCGAGGATAAGTCGTGTAATGCTGGAAGACCAGAATATGACATGCCGTTGCATATCGAATTCTCTACTGAACCAACCAAAGAAGATTGGCCATCTTCTGTCCTGCGAGTTAGACTACCCTTGGTGAGCACGGGGGCAAGATAATTCGTGATCATTGTTGTCAACGGATAAACAGATGAGCTGACACCTGACGTGGTCTCCACACCATCAGGAATAACAGAAGCACAGACCGATAAGTTGGCCATGGGAGCAAAAGGTGTGGTAGAGAGTTTTCAGGATCTACGAGTGTTGGCACTCAGGTGAAGTTCGCAGAATTGCGGCCAGGATACTTAGTTAGTATGGAGTTAGCATGTATACCGCGTTTGCTCAGACGTGGAATATAAATATCAAAGCATCTTCGCTGCTATTAGATACAACAAGCACGGAGAAGAGATCTTATCAATATAATAAGTTTTTACCTTATCGTTACCAATACTTCGACGATCTATCCCGAAGTATACCATTATATCTAGCCTACATTACTCGTGTCTTCTTAGCGAGTTCTCCGATTTAAAGCGATTCAGGTCCTAGCTGTCGGAATACCTCACGCCGAAGCTAGCACCTAACACTAGCACCCAGTAGCCAACAGTTTGAAAGAACTTGCCTGGGGAACCAAAGTACAAAAGCATGGATAACCCTTCAACCAGTGGTCGGACAGTGTCAGGACAGAGTACATTGGATTCCGCTTGGCAAGGGCAAGTGAATGGTATAGGTTTCGAAGTGTCCTCATGGCTATACAGGTCAGCAGAGAGAAAAAGGCATCTACCTCAGCAAGCAGATGTCTGCCAGTGTTGGGAAGAGTCTCATTGGAATCCGCCTGGCAAGGGGAATTGAAAGCATAGTTCTCGAAGTGTCCACATGCTTGTAGCACTCAGTAGCCAACGATTTGAAAGCACTTGCCCGGGGAACTCAAGTACAAAAGTATGGATAACCCTTCAACCAGGAGGTGGACAGCATCGGCATAGTGTGCGTTGGATTCAGGTGGTCAAGGGGAATTGAATGGTGTAGGTTTCGAAGCGTCAACATGGCTATAGAGGTCAGCAGGAAGGAAAAGGCAGATATCTCAGCAGGCAGATGTTCGCCAGAGTTGGGAAGGGTCTCATTGGATTTAGCCTGCCAAGGGGAATCCAATGGTATAGGTTTCGAAGCATCCGCATGGCTATAGAGGTCAGCCAGAAGAAAGAGGGAGATACCTCAGCAGGCAGATATCCGCTAGAGTCAGGAAGGACTTCATTGGAATCCGCGCGCTTAGGCATATTGAATAATGTCAACCTGGATGAAAGAGCATGCCCCTCTCTGAGGGGTGATAATATTCAATAGTTCTACCGATTCGATCATGAAGCCCGATGCAAGGTGTGAAAGTACTTAGAAACTGTTTGCGAGTGTTGTTACCAGTGATCAAATAAGGGGTATGTCTTGGGTCGTTACAGGGACAATAGACAGTTAGTCAGCCTATGTTAAGATCCTTTTTCGTCTGAACAGCCTTTACCTAGTGGTGAAGTAGTCCATTGTACCTAGAGGCCATCAGGGGCAAGGATTGTCCCCTAATGCAGACACCCATGGGTCCCTTACCTTGGTGTTCGTCGGGAGATTAGGGTGTGAAATTGACCATGTGGGTTCACTGGGCGGGCAGGATGCGGGTTGTGTTGCACCCAATAGACTAGGATGCAACCATTCTGCTGGGGCCCTCTGAGGGTGGGCTGGGTAGACAGGATAATCTGGACGGATTTCCTGTGTCTGGACGCAATGCCTATCCATCCAGAGCAAACACTTTCATTGCTGATAAAGATCATGGGGCATCAATCAGAAACTTACAAACAGCATAAAAAGAAAGGATTTTCTACAGTGATGATTTTTCTAAACTGGTCTCCAGCTGTCTCCTACTCTAGTTGTTGTTCACCAGCTGCAAAGACATTGAAGTGCTGGGATAGTATCAGAGCTAAGGGAATAGTGAGAATCACAAATCGTTCGCTTGGTTCCTGAGAATATTCCTTCTGGTTCTGAAGCCATTGCTGGTATGCTGTGAATATTCAATGCCCACTTTGACAATATAGGATACTTCCTTTGCTGTACTCCATCAAACCACCATCTAAAATAATACCAAATTAGTAAACATTAACCAAAGATAAAGTTTAGTGAATCTACTCCAGTGGATTTTCAACTGAGACCTCCAGCTTCTTATTAATATACTATCTATTATTCTCATCTTGGCCTACACCTGCCTCAGGAGCAATATTCATTCATTGCTCAAAGACATTATTCGCTTCCCTATGTCCCTCTTCCATTCCCACTCTCTCTTCATCTACTCCATTTCCTCTCTGCCGTGTTAACTCCAAATAGTTCCACCAGTAGTTTCTCAATTGATTTTGTGCACTAAGCACCCATGCGACTTGGCATTTTGTTTCAAAGTAACACCACTTGAACTTTGGATTGAGAATGACAGTGGCTAGATATACTGGTGCTTGGTCTGTAGCACAGAAATATTTATCAAGTTTCTCCCACCCAATGCGAATCATTAATGATAATACCCCATCAGTAGTATTTTCTGCGCGAGCGTTCTTGTGTAGATCAAAAAGGAAATCAATTGAGGGAAAAATGTTAGGGGCTATTTGGTGCGCCGTAGTTTGACTTTCAAACCATGGTTTAGAGGCAAACCAGGGTTTGTAACTACGGGACTGTTTGGCGTACATGAACTTTCAAACCATAGTTTGAAATTCTTTCAAACTATGGTTTGCAGTCTTGGCACATTAAAAAAAATGATTTTTCTTTCTCATATTAGTAACTACTTGATTATTTGTTTTCACACCAAACAATCCACCCGAACCACAAACTGTCAAATAACAACAATCAATTGCACCAGACTTTTTGCCCCTTCCATCGTTCAAGTTTGTCCAACCCTGTGGTTTCTTTGGCTGTTGGCTCTCTCCCAGTATAGTTACCTCCGTAGTCGCAACCAAACTGGGGTGGTAATGAAAAGGGGTATTTGGTGGGCAAAAAAAGAAATCATCAAGGTTAGAGGTACAGAAAACTACTTGTGATTGATCCCTGTTCATCACCAACCCAGTTTTGTTATGACTACAGTGAAGACTGGACCTGCTGCCTCTGACTTCCTGCTGATAGCATTATACTGTAACAACTCTGTAGATAGAAAGTGTTGCCTAGCGGAGGGTAGAAAGAATTTGCGTTGAGCTATAGTATATAGGCCGATTGTCTAAAGCTGTGGACCCATATATTAAAGAAAACTAATTAGGAAAGGAAAGCAAAAACAAGTAGACCGATGATAAACAATGTCAAAAGGAAAACAAAACCAATTGTCCTCTTCCTGATACTGGGTTCAGTCGTTCCACTGGCTGAGGCTTGGGTGGTGGCGCAGCTACGCTTGCCAAAGGAGATAGTTACCGCCTTGCTATCTCCTGTGGCAATGAGGGCGCATGGAGTTTATGGGAGGTTGATGGGCAACGAAGTATGTGAGGTGTGGAAAGCGAGGAAGCATGGTGAGCTTGTGGAAAGCGAGGAAGCATGGTGAGCTTGTGGAAAGCGAGGAAGCATGGTGAGCTTATGGAAAGCGAGGAAGCATCGTGAGCTCAGGGAAAGCGAGAAAGGATGGTGAGCTTGTGGTCTGGAGAGCTGAAGGAGGTATATGTATGGGGAGGTTCACAGACTCGGCGTATGGGAGCTAGGACCCCGCTCTGGCAGAGCAACCGGCAATACCTTTGTCCGACATCCTTGGAGGTCCGGATCCCATTCCCGCAAGCCATGTCCTGAATACTTTGCCCTATTGGCAATGCGTTGCTTCAACCCGCCATGAATAAAGAGACGAAAAAACATCACAGCGGATGGGAAATCAAACCAGCCTTCTCTTGCTAATTGGCTAGAGAGCAGAGTTGTCTTTTCAGGTGATTCAAAGGGGCTCCAAAAATCGTATATTCTTGTAAGCTACCGTCTTGGCAATCATCTCCATCTACAGAGAGGTCACGGTAATCCTAGTCATGGAGTACAGAGATTGTGGACATAGTAGAGGCATAGAGAACACTCACATGTATAGATGTACTCTGGGGGTACCATAAGTCTGGTGACACCCATATAAAGTAACTGGGGTTTGTGCCCATACAAACGCGGTTTGCACCAATCTTTTTGTATGAGAAAAGAGGTTGGGAGACACCCAGAACACGCAATAAACCAAGACCTTTTGTGACACCGGGCCCGACTTACCCTTACCCTCGAGTACATCAGAGTGTGAATATCGGAAACATTCTCGGGCATGAACGGATGTATAGGGCATATGTGGAAACATAGGGCTCTCACATGTATGAGCAGAGCTTTCACTACCTAAAGTGAACCATGGCTAGGAACCTTCATAGAGAATACACACCACAAGCTCTCCTCCCGACAACACATCTGAGCACACGGTCGGTGATGAACCTTCATCACCTTTTACCTCCTGCTTCCTCCTCCCTTCGGCTCCCGGCTGTCTTTGGCGTCCTGCTGTCTCTGGCTTCCTTCTGTCTCCGGCTTCCTGCTCCACTCCCTGCAGCTTCGTGTAACTTCCAGGTTCCAGCTGCCTCTGGCTTCCCTCTTGTTTCGCCTTCCTCCTGTGTCTAGCATCCTGCTCCCTGCAGGTTGGTCCAACCTCTGGCTTCCTGCTACCGGCGGCGCTCTGCTACATGCGACTTCCTGCTGCCCCCAGCTTCCTGCTTCCTTCGGCTTCCTGTTACCGCCACCTTCCTGCTCCCAGTGGCTTTGTGCTATCTCTAACCTCCCGCTTCCTCAGACGTCCTGCTCCCCCTGCCCTTCTATTCTGTCTGACTCTCCTGCTTATTTCTGCGCTCTGCCTTCTTCGGACACCAGTCTTCGCTGTTCTCCATCTGGTTTGAGTTCACCTCTGTATTCTTTCACTCGCCCCTGCCACTTTTTCTAACGGTCGTCTTCTTTAGTCTCCGGTTCCTATCCAAGTTGTCACCCCTGCTGGCCTCTCTACAAACCACACCCACCTTCTCCAACTCCTTTTCGGATTCTCCTCCTCGCTTCCTGTCTCCTCTAGTGTTTTTTCTGGTTGGGTCTAGTTCCTGCTCAGGGTTTCTGCTAGCCCCGGCCTCTTAGCTACTCTAGCTTTCTGCCTCTTCTAGCCCTTTGGGTCTTCGGTCCTTCTCTCTTCTCCAGCTTGAAGCTTCTGTCTACTCCCTGCTAACTTCAGAATCCTGCCAGCTTCAGATTCCTGCTAGTTTCCAGTTCCTGCCTCTTCCTGCTTGCGGTCTCGCCTGCTCCCCCCTTGGTCTATCGTTTCTCCATCTCTGCCTTCTTGGTCTCTTTGCCAACTACGGTCAACCATCAATACTATTTCCAACACTGTTTTGAATTAGTATCTATTACTCTGTTTCTTTCGGAAAACGATGTCTACAGAAAAGACAACCTCCCGTGTTTCTAAAGCTGCCTGGACTAAAGCAGCCGACCGCAGTTTGATTGATGAAATGCTTAAGCAGTGTGAAAGAGGAAAGAAGTTAGACAATGGCTTTAAAAAGTAAGTATGGAAGGAAATCACAGATGACTTGAATCAGAAAAGACCTGGAGAGGATGCTCTATTGGTCACACAAGTAAAAAATCGTGCAAACATAGGATGTCATGTTGTTCAATTTTACTTTATTCATCAACTCATATTAACTTGAAATTTGTTTAAATACTAATTAATAGGAGTTACATTAGATGAAAAGGTTATGGAAAACATTTAACCATCTGGTAAATAGTTCAGGGTTGGGTTGGGATGAAGAAACAGAAACTGTTACAGCCGAAGAATCTGTATGGAATAATTATCTTAAGGTTAGTTCAAGTTGATTTAAATTCTCTCCATAACTCAGATTTTAAAATATAAGTGGCTAATCAGTATATATTATAGGGTCATCCACTAGCTACTGGCTTCCGAAGCAAGGGTCTTGAACATTATAAAGATTTGGATATCATCTTTTGTGATACCACTGTGAGTGGAAGAAATGCAATTGCGGTTGAGGAGTATATCTTCAATGACCCTATTGAGGTCTTACCAGAAAGTAGTAGTAATACACTTGCTTCCAGTTCAATGGATCCTACTCTCTTACCAAACTGGTATGTATAAGACTAAAATCATAATTCCTCTCTGCAATTTTTATTTGGATTTTAGTTAATATATTAACAATCTTAATATAGGAACTTTTCTGATTTATTAAATGAGCAAAGCAATACCCCTCCTGATGAGTGTATACATCCACCAGTAACACCACAAGCTGCTGTATTTCAACCTCGAAAGCGTAAAATTATAACCGATATCTTTGACAGCAATGGACAGGCAATTGTGGAGGCCTCTAAAAGGGTTGGTGATGCAATATCAGAGGTAATTCGTCAGAGCAGTGTGGCTAAACGTGCAAGGCAAGAGCATGACTCTTTTGTGAAAGGTTCTGAAGATACTCTAACTAGTCTTGGGATGTCACTATGTGAGGCTGATATTCAACCTGAGTATAAAACATATGTTAAAGCAACTCATCACTTGTTAAAGCTATACCGAAATGATGAGATTACTCTTGCTCAGTTAAAGTCTGCACGAAAGGCATTTATTGTATCTACTCATGAGTGTCTGGCATTTCTCTTATTTGAGAAAGATTTACAGTTAGACTAGATTAATGATTTGTAAAATATATAAACCTGGTATATATGTATAACTAGGTATATTATTTACAGCTATTAAAATCGTCTCCCTCTCATGATCCTTTGATATTCATTCCACATTTCCTCAGCAATCTGATCTCTCATTTGATCACCACTTAACTTCTGTTGCCTTCCTGACAATTCAGGCAAAGCTGCCTCACGCTCTCTGGCTTGAATTTGCAGTTTCTGAATATCAGGCGGGACTGATGGTTTGCGCTGTTGAATAGATCTCCCATTAAATCTAATGAAGTTATGCAAACAGCAAAGAGCTTTAAAAAGCTTGGCCTGGGTAGTACTGTCGAAGGTTTTTGGAGATTGTAAAATTGGGAACCGACATTTTAACATTCCCAAAATTCTCTCCACACAATTTCGGGCTGAGGCATGCCTTAGGTTAAATAACTCCTTGGAATTTGTTGGTCTGTCAAAGGATTATTTTAACACGGATTAGATAATTATTTTATTCAATCAACAAGAAGGTGTAATTTAGAACATACGCTTGGTGTCCAGCAATTTGCTCCTTTAGATGATATCACACATTGCGGTATGGTGTTAGAAATTTGGGTGAACTTGCATATCCTGCATCTGCAAGGTAAAACTTGTCCTTTGGGACTCTAAACCCTTTCTCAATTGCATCACTTAAGACTTGAGAGTCATGTGCTGAACCTTCCCATCCAGCTAGGACAAACTCGAATGCACAATCAAATGTGTTGGCAACAAAGGCATTTTGAGCGGTAAAGCCTTTTCGGGTACGATGGGTGGCCGCAACGCTTGGCGAGGCGGAAACCGGAATGAGGGAACCATCAATTGCTCCTCAACAGTTCTTAAAGAAAGAATAGAATTTGGGATTATTAGTGATTTCTGGTGGAACGGTACTGAGGTTTGTATTGCTGGGGGTTGGGTGTTGGATATACTCGCTTTCGATATGGTTGATGGCATCCAATACATGATGAAAGTGACGGGAAATAGTCTCTCAAGAGTGTTGGAACCTTTCCGATGAGTTGCGGTTTGAGGAACTGCAAGCGATAATATATAGAAACATGTGAACTTGATGCTCGATAGTGGTATTTGCATTATCGACCAGAAGATTGTTCTCTTGGAATTTCATAAACAGAAGATGAAAGGTCGCCAAAGGCATTCGCAAACATTCCAGCAATCTTTCTTCATGCCCACAGCTCAAAACCTCTTTAGTATAGGCTTGTCCGGTCAGCTTTGAACTATGCTTTGGTTTTCCGTTTGGTGCTTGTCCACGTGCTTGTGTATCATATCCATCTGCTAGGGAGGCATTAAGCATTTCCAGTACATGCTGGGATTGAAGCCATGCGCTCATGAGCTCCTGCAGCTAATTCAGATCGTCGAGTTCCATTAGATCATCGGAAATGTGGTTGTATTCTGTCATATTTGTATCCGAGTAAATGGCTTTATCATAAATGATAAACCCCTGTAGTTTTCCTTATAGTACAGCATAGTTTAATTTACCTCATATCTGTTATTACTAAAATATAAGTGTTAATTATTATTAGGTAATCCTAATATTTGTATTTTACACTTTAAAATTATAGACTGTTTGGAGTACCTGATTTTCAAACCATAGTTTGTAACTTTTCCCAACCATGGTTCTACAACCATGGTTTGTAACTTCCGAATTTTCAAAATACGGCGCACCAAATAGCCCCTTAGTGAGTTCCATCATATAGAGTTGTCTTTCTTGATTAAAAAGGCTGCAGGATGGGTATGAAAATGCTGGATCCACTAGGGAGTTTTCCCTGAGTGAACTGCAATATTATTAGCCTTCCCCAATGGTGCCAAATTTCTCCACTAGCATTCATCCATCTCTTCAATGAGTTTTCCCGAGGACCAGCGATCTTCCATCTCTCCCAAGGCAGTAGTACTAGATTCAAATAGAAATGCCTGAACGCTTAGGTTGATTATATGCTTAGTACATCTGTAGTTATAATAATAGATCATGAATCTCTTGTGAAGTTGCAAAGGTAAAGGGTAAATCACAGGGAACAAGCAACTGTATGACTAATTCTTCAATTGATACTAAGGTTAGTGGTGGAAATTCTGCCGCACCTTGCACTCGCTTCTCGACTGCATGCTCTTGCTGTTAGATACACTGATGTTTGGCAACCTTCCAGGCTGATTTAATCATGGATTCAAGTGGTTGCTCAGATTGTTTGAGACGCTTATTGTGTGATGTTGTGTCCTCCCGTATTCCATGAACGAAAATTAAGTGGTAAGTGAGATTTCTTGTACCATGAGCATGGCATAATGTTGAGTAGACAGCTGGCATTGCCAGTATCTAAAAGATATCAGCATTCCGAATACTTTTTTAATGATAAATCAGTTTTTCTCTTCATACTGATACCGTGGATTTCTACCAATAGCCCAAGAAGCTCTTTCGGTAGTTCTCATACCCATGACTGGGGTAACAACTGTTTTCGCTTTGCTGGCACATTGGGCATAGGAGTACGAAAAGGGCTCCGTCATAACAAAACACTATTTACGTCATCAACATCCTCATCAAGATAAACTTGGGAAATTTCTTGAGAAGGATAAAGTTGAATTTGGGAGGAAGCTCCAGGAAAGCTAAGGTAGGAAGAAAGAGAGGACAGTTCGCTAATATCATCTACAAGGTCTGACATAATTTGAGCTCGAGTAGTAACAGTAGCGATGTATCAAGGCTTGCAATATTCTAAAATCTTAATGAAAGTGGTTTCTCAATGGAGATGACTTGCAAAGAATCAAAGTTCAGCAACGTGATGGGGATGAAAAGGGGTAATAGAACATGTGAGGCTGAAAGTTTCTCAACAAAATAATAGCTAGTGTTTGTTACGGGGCCCCGTTTCTGACAAACGGGGCGCCAAGAGCAGGTTATTAAATGCAGATTAAAAAAAGAATAGTCCAAATCAGACAAAAACTGAGTGAGATAGGGCTCTTTGAAGTTGTCTAACTTCAAAGAGCTTTATCTCCGTCAGTTCTGGACCAATTTGGATGAACTTTTTAGCTAGTTAATCAGAACAACCTAGGTTACTTTGTTCCCGCTCCACGGAAATGGGGCCCTGTCAGGAAGCCTAATAATAGCTTGGGGATGACGAAGGTTCTGGGGTTCACTGCTGTTGTAATATGCGATGGGAATATGTGCACCGAACTTGGACAAAGAAGTGATAACAGAAAGTAGTGCAGATCTCATATTGTAACAACGCTTGTTTTATTCAATAATAAGAAAGCCATAGCTCAGCTATATAATACAGCAATTGAGTTCAGCGATGACCACCGTATTCTGCTAATAAGGAAAAACAAAGACTATCAAAGAAGTATCCTGGGAGGAACAAAAGGAACAATGAAAGAACACACAATAGGCTTTCAAGTCAACCAGTAACAAGTATAAAAACATAAAAAGCTGAAAGAAATATTTGAGAGGAGAAAGGAACCATATTTGAGAGGAGCAGAAAACCATATACGAACAACCGCACTTTTGATAAATGTCAGTGATATCTTGTGATTTGAGAAACAAAAGTGACAATTCTTTGGGCTTTATTTTGGGCTTTTTGGGGCTACCCGGGCTTGCGACCTGGGCGGCCCCACCCGGCCCAAACCCCTTAACACCCGGGCCAGCCAAATCAGCCCGAGCCCAATTGCGAGCCTTGCTCTCCACATGCCCTAAAACCTTCAACCACTGCGGCCTTCCACCACTGCAGCCCTCCGATGGAGTAACCCCATCTTGGGATGCCATGTTACAGCACACTAGTGAGTAGGCGGGTGGGACTGTCACCATGTCGACTGGTGTTTGTGGTGTTTGTGTGATACTAAGCGCACTGTGTGAGTGGCCGCCACAAACTGTATTTAATCTCAGCAGCGTTCTCTTCTCTCTGTATGATCATCATCACTGCATACATCGAATAGCAGACACACTTCAGATTTCCTTATCACCTTCATTACTGGTCTTCTCACGACACTCACCTCACGGCAGCCTCCTAGCCCTCATTGTGCGACGGCAGTTATCCGTGTGTACAAAAAGGCCCCTGTCACCTTTCAGCACTGCAACCTTGCACCACTACAACCCTCCAACACCACCACAACCACCACCACCACAGTCATCACCATTTCACTGCCATTCACCGTATTCTTTTCACATTTTTAACTTCGTTTGCTTTTCCTTCAACCTCTACCGGTATATCTACTGTCATCCTCCTTGACACCGAAGATATGACATCTATTTGCAAGATGGAAATTCCAGTGATCAGGGGCCCCACATCTGAGTCCGTATACAGTCAGCAGTGTTTTCAGAAATTCAAGGACATTCATTCCGGAAAAGGAGCCTTTGGTTATCCTGACAGTAGAGAGAAAGCCCTGATTATCAACATCTCGATGAGAGATTTCCTTGATTTCGTTCAACTTTTGGATAGAGTTTATGAAGGGAAGGAGACGTGAGATACATCTCGTCGCCTCGTGGAACTTATTTGATAAATAGTGTTAGGATTCCAAGATATTCGTATAACTCGTTATCCTCGACGCTGACTATTCAACCCATGTCAAGCCGTATCCATGACCACCTTATATCGACTATTTATCAGGGCTTTGACACTGCATGTCTCAGTCTTCCACCAAGCATCCAGGGTAGAATGAGTGTAGCGAGAAATGAAAAGTTCGAGCTATTTGTAAGGATATACACTGGGTCAGAGAAAGTGCCAGATCTAGCGCTTGACATCAAAAACGATATGGGAGTCAGTGAGGTCAAATTTGTTGCCGAGGTTGGCTTCTCGGAGACCTATGAAGAGCTGGTTCAGGATGCAAAGTTGTGGCTTGAGGGGAATGAGACTGTTTCGCTTGTAATGCTTGTTAAACTGAAGGAGGATCCATGCTACCGGTGCCCGATTCAGAACCTTACGGAGAGCGAGTTTGCCGAAATAGAGTTCCCTCCCATGAAGGAAATTAGGCATCAACCCTTCACGATTAGTGGTCCATATGGGCTAGCGTTGTAGAAGGGATTTGTGTGGGTTGGGAGAATTTCAGGATTTTTTGAGTTTTGGGCACTTGATCCAGTCACAAGATTGGCTTCGCGTATTATAACTCGCATGGTAAGAAACCCTTTAAGGAATGTGAGTTATCCAAGCTTACGCATATAGAATCTCCTCGATATGGGAAACAATACGGAAAGTGGCATTTGGCTCAGCCGACTGTTTGATGTTGGTGATAAACATGACTGTGAAATCCACTTCGACTGGACTCGTTTCCTCCATGCCCTAAGGGACGATATCCGGGTGTTGGCGGTGAATCGGTGTCATAGGATGCTGAAAGGGCGTGAGGGGCTCGTCAAAATGTTGGACCATGATTACTGACCTCCCGCTCCATCAAGTTCTGAATAGTGGAGCTTGGTGGGGGTCAGGGATTTTAGGGATTTTGTTTGATATCATGGGTTGTGCACAGGAATGTGGTTGTTTTAGCCATAGAGCTGCCTTAGTTGTCATTAGTAGTAGGTTTCCCACGCCTTTCTAAATCTCCTCTCTTTTCTCTTATATACACAAAAATCTTTTATTTCAGGTAAAGTGAATCAATCAAACTATTCTTACCACAACTCTTATTTACCCTTTCTTCCCCAATACTCGATAAAGCCACTCCCACACCTGCCCGACCCAATTAGGTGTTGTGCAAGCACTCAGCTCCGCCCGCCGCTTATAGGTTACTGCTCGCTGCCTATCGATTCTGACATTTGCAAATACTTGAGCAGTCATGGTCAGTCGCTCGGAGAGTGAGATGTCATGATTATTCAAACCCCAGAGGGGTTACAAGGAGTATAACTCAGACTATTCACTGGAGTAATATCACTGCTATTGTCCCGACAGAAGAAATACCCTCCTAAGCTTCGGCGGATTCTAAAAGGAGAATTAAGGACTCAACTTTTGCTCCGGAACATCTCTCCGCTCTCATCAACCACTTGCCCTCGATTTCGGATGACTGTTCAGGTATCAAAACACATACTAAATATACACCCCCACTCTCCTTGAAAACTAAGCTCCTCGAGCACAAGATAGAGCCTCAGCCCTTCTATTTAGGAGAGCCACCTTCTCACAACTTGTCGGCTAGCTTCTCTCCAATGCCGTGTCCCCAGAGAGAACCCCCAGAATGGGGTATGGGGGTAATGAAACCAAACAAAACGAAAAATCCTGATAATAGTTATTAAATAGAGAAAGCACTACGGCGAAGATAAAATCTCAAGCATGATATTACTTGTAAATAACCCTTCTACCTCCACAAGAACAAAATCCTCGACACAAGGCACAGCACCCTCCAAGTCTTGATAACTCTAAAAGTTCCCATACTCACTACACTGGTGCTATAATATCACAATATTATGGGAAACCCCACAACACCAAATAAGTAGATCAATAACCCCGATTACCACCATTGGCAAAGTTGCCATATCTAGCATACCATAGCACATCGCAAACATAACGCCAATAGACACTGAGCCCTCTTTTAAGAATGGCTATAGATGAATGGGGAAGAACGGAAGACGAGGCACCGGCATGGCGGAGAGGTGGGATGGCGGAGTGGCAGGACAGCAACTACCAAACTATCCACCAGGATTAAAGCAACACTAAACATAGATCGCCAATACACAACTCTAAGAAAACAACTTCACTGCCATTCGTCGGCTCTTTCATGCTCATGACTCTACGATACTCAATACTCTTCTAATTAAACTAACAAGTGGCGAGGACGGGAGCCTAAATCAAAACAACAATGGTGCAATCCTCCAATCCTTCTGCCTTTCGATCGTTCACGACACAGCTCCATTTCCTTCCCCCCATGTTACCCTTCCATTAAACTATCATGCTAACAAAGAACAAAATAAACGTGACAAAGAAAACTTCTTCACCCTCCAAAATCTCCACATATCCAACTCTCCCTTCCGGCCCTGCACCGATCCCTCGCGCATGCCCGGAGGTTCGTTGAACAATACAGGCATAGGGTGTGCATATGCGGAACATGCCGAGCAGTTTCAAAGAACTTGCTCCCAGCGGGCGTGTCTATCGAGAGGCCATGTCTGAACTTCTTGGTCCGAGCGACATCTGGATAGACTGTGTTTGTGCGCGAAAGGTTGAGCATGCCGAGCAACATCTGGGGGTTCCGACACCCCACCATTACGGAGGAGACAAAACATCATCCCACAGCTGTCAACCTCTGGCATCACTCAGATGCACTATGCCGAATGTATCAGAACAATTGAACCCTGCTCTATGGCGTTGGAGTTGCCTTTACTGCTAAGGTATGACTCTTTTATCTGTCGTAAACTCAGTCTGAAAGGGTCAGTTTTTCGCTATGCGCTCGCGGCCCTATCCGAGAGACGGAATTTCCGACGTCTTAGTGTGAAGGTTAATTAATTCCAGTAAATACTGTACATCCCAACATGTGGTTTTCGCTATATATGCCAAGTGCCAGACCTGCCTCATACATACAGCTAGGGTGCAACTGGGGGACATGTTTTGCCTGCAATGAGCATTCCTGCATCTTACCACTCATCTGTTATGGGGTGGGGGTGGGGGAGGGCTGGTGATATGACTTTCTCGAGCCCAATACGGTCAGTTGCTGGCCTATTACTTTGAGATCAGACCTCAAAAGAAGCAAGGTTCTTGTGCGTATGGTATATCATTTGGGATTAAATGGAAGTCTTATGATAACAGAAACAAAAGGTCAGGATTTCAGTAGCTCTACCAGGAGTATATATGAATTTCTGTCTCCTAGGTGGACTGTGGTGCAGTGGTTAGGTTTAGATGTCTTGTTAACAAACGCATGGTTTTAGACGTTGAAAACTAGTTTATCAGAGGCAGGTCGATGGGGAAGGCTCTATCTTCATATCTCCAAAGTGGATTACAAGGGTAGGGCATAGAGAGATCACATGTCCTGCTCTGTCATCTGACAAGATTTTAAAGATAGTTTGCTGGTAAGCCGGTTTTTTTGTGCGAGGGTTTTGTGGCAGACCATTGTACTAGCAGCCCTCTGATAATATCAAGATTTGGAGGGCTTCTCTCCACATGCCGCTACAGCCTTCAATTAGTGAGGCCTTCCACCACTGCAACCTTCTGATGGAGGAACCCCATCGTGGGATGTCATGTTACAGCGCACTGGTTAGTAGGCAAGTGGGACTGTCACCATGTCGACTAGTGTTTCTGGTATTTGTGTGATAGTGAGCCAACTGTGCGAGTGGCCACCACAAACTTAATTTAGTCTCAGCTGCGTTCTCTTCTCTCCTTATGATCATCATCACTCTACACATCGAATGGCAAACACACCTCACCTTTCCTATCACCTTCGTTACTGCTTTTCTCACAACAGACGCCTCACGGTAGCCTCCCACCGGAAATTGTTCGGCGGCAGTTATCCATGCGCACAAGACGACCTCTGTCTCCTTCCACCACTGCAACCCCCCTCCACCACCAGTCACCACCATTCAGCTTCCATTCCCATCTCTTTTTTCGCATTTTCATCTTCGTTTGCTTTTCTTTCAAGCTCTACCGGTATATCTACTGTCATCCTCCTTGACACTGAAGATATGACATCGGTTCGCAACATGGAAGTTCCAGCCATCAGGGGCCCCACATCCGTGTCCGTATACAGTCAGCAGTGTTTTCAGAAATTCAAGGACTTTCATTCCAGGAAAGGAGCTTTTAAATTTCCTAACAGTATAGAGAAAGCGCTAGCGATCACGATTTCGCCAAGAGATTTCCTTGCTTTCCTTAAACTTTTGGGTAGAGATTATGAAGGCAACGACAGGTGAGACACTTCTCAATGCCTCTTGGAACTTATTTGCTAAATAGTGTTAGGATTCCAAGATATTCGTAAAGCTCGTCATCCTCGACGCTCACTTTTCACCCATGGCAACCAGTATCCATGCAAGTGTTATATCGACTATTCACGAAGGCTTTGGCGTCGCACGTCATAGTCTTCCCCTATACATCCATGGCAGAATGAATATAGCGAGAGACCAAAGGTACAAGATATTTGGGGGGATATACACTGGGTCGGAGAAAGTGCCAGATCTAGCGCTTGACATCAAAAACGATATGGGAGTCAGAAAGGTCAAGTTTGTTGTCGAGGTTGGCTTCTCGGAGACCTATGAAGATCTGGTTCAGGATGCAAAGTTGTGGTTTGGGGGGAATGAGACTGTTTCACTTGTCATGCTTGTTAAATTAGAGGAGGATCCATGCTACCGGTGCTCGATTAGGGACCTGACCGCGAGGGAGTTTGCCGAACTAGAGTTCCCTCCCAGGAACGAAATCGAGGACCAACCCTTCACGATTAGTGGTCCATATGGGCCAGCGGAGTATAAGGGATTCAAGTGGGTTGGGAAGATTGCGGGAATTTTTGAATTTTGGACGCTTGATCCTGACACAAGATTGGCTTCGCGTATTATGACCTGCATGGTAAGTAAACCTTTAACGAATGTGATTATCCAAGCTTACCCGTGTAGAATCTGCTCGATATGGGAGAAAATACCGGAAGCGATATTAGGCTTAGCCAACTGTTTGATGTCGGTGATGAACATGACTGTGAAATCAACTTCGACTGGAGCGATTTCCTCGCTAGCGTAAGGGACGATATCCGGGCGTTGGCTATATATCGATGTTCTGTGATGCTAGAAGGGCGTGAAGGGTGGGTCAACATGTTGGACCATGATTACCAACCTCTCTCTCCACCAAGTTCTGAATAGTAGAACTTGGTGAGAGTTAGGAATTTTAGGAATTTTAGGAATTTTGTTGTTTGATATCATAGGTTGTGTACGGGGGTGTGGTTGTTTTAGTCATATAGCTGTCTTGGTTGTCTTTGGTAGTGGGTTTCCTATGCCTTCCTAAATCTCCTCTCTTTTCTCTTATATACACAAAAGTCTTTTATTTCGGGTAAAGTGAATCAATCAAGCTATTCTTAACACAACTCCCATTCGGCCTTTCTGTTCCTACATTTGATAAAGTGACACCCAGCACCTTCCAGACCCAATAAGCTGTTGTTCAGGCACTCTATTCTAGCAATCACTTATAGGTTGCTGCTAGCCGCCTATCGACTCTAACATTTATAAAGACTTTAGCGGTCATGGTTGGTCACTCAGAGGGTGAGATGTCATGATTACGGAACCCCCGGGGGGTTACAAGAGGTGAAGCCCAGACTACTCACTTGAGTAATATCATTACTGTTGTTCCGACAGAAAAAATAATCTCCTAAGCTCCAGCGAATTCTAAAAGGAGAATTAAAGACTCAAATTTGGCTCGAGAACATCCGAGTCTCTCCGCTCTCATCAACAACTTGCCCTCGATTTCGAACGACCGTTCAGGTATGAAAATACATCCTAAATATACACTCCCGCTCGTTGAAAACCGAGCTCCTCCAGCGCAAAATAGCCCCTCAGCACTTCTACTTAGCCGAGCAGCCCCCCCACAACCCCCGCGCTGCCCCCACCCAACACCGAGTCCTCCGAGAGAGGCCGTGAGGTGGGGTGGGGGACGCCGAACATAACATAACTGAGATCCTGGTTATAATTAAATAAAGAAAATTGCTGCGGCAAGGGCAGAATTCCAACCGTGATATTATATCAGCCTTCCTTCACCCGAAGCATAAAGGGGAATCTTGAAGCGGCACAGCAGGCCCCAAGTCTTGATAACTCTAAAAATTCACATACTCACTAAGTTACACTGATACTATCCTATGACAATATCAGGGGAAACCCAACAACACCAAATAAGTAGATCAACAACCCCGATTACCACCATTGGCAAAGCTGCCATATCAATCATACAGTTGCACCTCGCAAACATAACATAAATACATACTGCGCCCTGTCTTGAAGAGGTCCACATCTGAATGGCGAAGAACGGAAGACGAAACGGTGGGATAGTGGAGGGGCAGGACAGCAACTATGAAACGAAACACCACGATTAAGGTAACACTAAATACAGATGGCCAATTCAGAACTCTAAGAAAACAACCTCTCTTCTATTTGTTGCCTCTTTCACACTCGACTCTGCGATGCTCAATTCAATACTCTTCTAACTAAACTAACTAGTGGTAAAGACGGGAGTCTAAATCAAAACAGCAACGGTGCCATCTTCCTATCCTTCTACTTTTCGATCGTTCACGACACAGCTCCATTTCCCCTCACACATGTTCCCCTTTCTCTTCCGTTAAACTATCATGCTCTGATGACAAAGAACAAAATAAACGTGACAAAGAAAACTTCTTCACCCTCAAGAGTCTCTACATATCGAACTCCCTTCCCGCGCTGCACCGATCTCTAGCGCATACCCGGAGGTTCGTTGAACAATACAGGCATAGGCTCAGCCTATGCTGAATATGCCGAGCAGCATCAAACAACTTTCTCCCTGTAGGTGTGTCTATCCAAAGGTCATGTCTCAACTTCTCTGCCTGAATGATAACTGGATAGACTGTGTCTGTGCCCGATAGGTTGAGTATGCCGAGCAGTATCCAGGGGTTCCTACGCGCCACCATTACGGAAGAGACAAAATATCATACCACAGCTGTCAACTTCTGCCTCACTCAGATGCGCTATACATCGCCGCATGTGGTTTTCGCTATATATTCTAAGTGCCATACCTGCTTGAAGATCGGAGGAGCTCACAAGAAGAGAGGTTCTTGATGCGTACAATACAGTATTCGGATTTGAATGGAATTTTTATGATAATGGGAAAAAAAGTCTGGATCTCCTTAGCACTACCAGAGGTATATAAATTTCTGGCTCCTGGGTGGACTGTGGTGCGGTGGTTAGGTTCAGATGTCTTGTTAACAAACGCATGCTTACCATGGTTTCAGACGTTGAAAGCTAGTTTATCTGAAGAAGCGTGATAATAAATGCTTCATTTTCATAGCTGCAAAGTGGTATATAAGGGTGGGACATATAGCGATCGCGCGCCCTGCTCTGTGACCTCACAAGTTTTTAACGTTTTGCGGGTATGATAAGCCACTTTGATGTGTGTGAGGGCTTTATGCCAGACCCTTATACTAATTAGCAGTGCTCCGAGTATCTCAAGATTTGGAAGGCCTCCCGCCATATGCCGCTCTCATACAACCTGCTAATAGAGTAACCCCATCGTAGGATGTCATGCTACAGCACACTAGTTAGTAGGTGAGTGGGACTGTCACCATGTTGACGGCGTTTCTGGTGTTTGGGTGATATAGAGCCCTCTGTGTGAGTGACCACCACAAACTGTATTTAGTCTCAGCTGCCTTCTCTCCTCTCCGTATGATCATCATCACTCTACACATCGAATAGCAAACACACATCAGCGTCCCTATCACCTTCGTTACTGGTGTTCTCACGACACTCGCCTCATGGCAGCCTCCTACCGGTCATTGTACAACGGCAGTTATCCATCCACACACGAAGTCCTCTACTACCTTCCACTACTACAACCCTCCACTACCACCACCACTACCAGTACCACCCTCCACCACCACCACTGTCATCACTATTCCACTTCCATTCCCGTATCCTTTTTCGCATTTTTATCTTTGTTTGCCTTTCCTTCAAGCTCTACCGGTATATCTACTGTCATCTTCCTTGACACCGAAGATATGACTTCTATTCGCAACATGGAGGTTCCAGTCATCAGGGGCCCCATATCTGAGTCCGTATACAGTCAGGAGTGTTTTCAAAATTCAAGAACTTTCATTCCGGGAAAGGTGCTTTTAAATCTCCTGATAGTAGAGAGAAAGCGGTAGTTATCAACATCTCAAAGAGAGATTTCCTTGATTTCCTTAAACTTTTGGATAGAGATGATGAAGGGAAGGACAAGTGAGATACTTCTCGTCGCCTCTTGGAACTTATTTGCTAAATAGTGTGAGGATTCTAAGATATTCGTATAACTCGTCATCCTCGACGCTCACTTTTCAACCCATGTCAAGCAGTATCCATGAAAGTCTCTTATGGACTATTTCCCAAGGCTATGCCGCTGCACATCTCAGTCTTCCACCAAGCTTCAAGTCCAGAATTAGGGTAGTGAGAAACGCAAGGTACGGGCTATTTGAAGGGATATACACTGGGTCAAAGAAGTGCCAGATCTAGCTCTTGGCATCAAAAACAATATGGGAGTCGGTGAGGTCAAGTTTGTTGCCGAGGTTAGCTTCTCGGAGTCCTATGAAGAACTGGTTCAGGATGCAAAGTTGTGGCTTGGGGGCAATGGGACTGTTTCGCTTGTCATGCTTGTTAAACTGGGGGAGGATCCATGCTACAGGTCGATCCAGAACCTTACCTAGAGCGAGTTTTCCGAACTAGAGTTCCCTCCCATAAACAAAATCGAGGACCAACCCTTCACGATTAGTGGTCTATATGGGCCAGTGGAGTATAAGGGATTCAAGTGGGTTGGGGAGATTTCGGGACTTTTGGAATTTTGGATGCTTGATCCGGTCACAAGATTGGCTTCGCATATTATGACTCGCATGGTAAGTAACCCTTTAAAGAATGTGAGTTATCCAAGCTTACCCATGTAGAATCTCCTCGATATGGGAGACAATACGGAAAGTATCATTCGGCTCAGCCGACTATTTGATATCGGTGATATACATGCCTGTGAAACCCACTATGACTAGCGCGATTTCCTCGATAGCAGAAGGGACGATATCCGGGCGTTAGCGGTGAATCGGTGTTCTGGGATGCTGGAAGGGCGTGATGGGTAGGTCAACATGTTGTACCATGATTACCCATCTCCCTCCCCAACAAGTTCTCAATAGTGGAACTCCGTGGCAGTTAGGGATTTTAGAGATTTTGTTGTTTTATATCATAGGTTGTGCACAGGAGTGTGGGTGTTGTTGTTTTAGCCAGAGAGCTGTCTTGGTTGTCATTGGTAGTGGGTTTCCTATGCCTTCCTAAATCTCCTCTCACTTCTGTTATATATACTCAGTTGACAAAAATAACGGTGCACCAGAGATCCCTAGCAACGCAACCCCCCTCCACCCTTGGCCCACTAAAGAAATTTCTCTAAATCATATCAATTTCTTGTATCTATTCTACTACATATTTACTTTTTTTAATTTCATCGCCCCAATATTAGGTTTAGTGGGAAAGTGCTGTTATAGCCGAAGTTTTTCCTGATCGTTGGCGCGCGGATAATGTTGTTAACGTACCATACACATAAGTTAAGTCTTTTATTTCAGGTAAACAGAATCCAACAAACTATTCTTACCAGAACTCTCATTCGGCCTTTCTGTTCTTACATTCGATAACGCTACTCCCAGCACCTCCCGGGCCCAATGAGCTGTTGTGCAAACGCTCTGCTGCGCCCGCCGCTAATTGGTTTCTGCTCACCGCCTATCTATTCTAACTATTGTAAAGTATTGGAAATGATCCATAGTTGGCTGAGTGCTTTAAGAGGTGAGTGAAATAAAGTGTTTCCAGACAGCCTAATAGGCAGAGATAGTACGGGAAGAACTTTACTGAGGGTGAAAATAGGGGAGAGATTCAAGGTCAAAATGAGAGTTGCTCAAGGGCAGTTCCGTAGGTTCTAGTTTACTGTGTAGAAAAACCTGTTGAGTTGAGAGTTAAGAGAAGCGAAGCGAAATGGAGTGTAAATAACACAAGCGCGCCTTGCAACCAAATCAACCGCATGACTAAGCTTCGGGGAGCAGCCCTTCATATCCAACATAAAGACTTGAGCTGTCATGGTTGGTCACTTGGAGAATGAGAGGTTATGATCATGAAAGCCCCCGGGAGGGTTACGATTTCTTAGGTGGAGACTGGGATGAAATGAGGAGTTTTGGAGGGGCTGAACCTAGGCTATTCACTTGAGTAATATCATTGCTGCTGTTCCAACAGAAGAAATTGTCTCCTCAGTTCCAGAAGATTCTCAAAAGAGAACTAAATGCTCAATCTTTTTCTGGAACACCCCTTTGTTCTCATCAACAACCTGCCCACGATTTCCAATGACTATCCACATATCAAAAAACACACTCAATATACCCCTGGTCTAGCTATAGACACCGCCACACCCCAAAAATCAAGGTCTTCGAGCACGAAATAGCGCTTTTTTACTTTTTTTTATTTTTTATATCATATATTCGTTGTTAAGGTACAAGAAATGGCATGGAGCGCTAGCTATGGCGAAAACAAAACCCACCGAACTAACAACCCATGCCGGCGTCACCCCATCATGGGAAAAAGCCAGGCCCCTCAAAATCAGAAAACGCCCCCCACCCATACAGCACCTGAGACGAAAGCAAGACAAAGCAATACCTTCCTCCAGACACTTAAGGAAAGACATCATAGAAATGAAACCAAGACAAGACAAAACCCTTCAGCGGGCCCCCAAGACAAAGGAAAATTATCCTAGGGCACCAAGTGCCGACAGAGAGGAAAGAATAAAACTACTATTGCACAATCTTTAACGAAAAGTAACTCGAAACCCCAAACCAACAGGCTACAGGGGCAGGCTATATCCCAACAAGGCAAAAGCCAGGGGGTGGCAGCGCCTCAGACTTTAGCATGGGCCAAGGAGGTAGTGCTATACCATGACATAGCGTAACCTAATGCAAGGTTCACGACTGAAGAGTAAATCTCAGGAGTGGGAGGAGGACGAGGGGAGTCACCCGGCGAGGAGAGCCACTCAGCAGAGGGAATGCCAGCCACAGCAGATAGTCCTCGTACTGACCAAAAGAAATTACTGCTTCCCTCATGTAGTTCCTTGTTACAGGAGAGAGAGCGTCAGTACTGGAGAGGATTCCAGCCTAAGGGATAAGGGCGGGGGAGGGGAGAGGAGGAGCCAGTAAGAGGCCAGCTAGGATGTAGCAGTACGGTGCAAGGGGATCTGACCGTGGGAAGAGGGAGAAGGAAGGCTCGCCAAAAACCAAGAAGTACGAACACCGGGACAGAGACGAGGTCACGATTTTTCGAACGACGACCCTACGGACCGAGCAACTCAGGAGTGAGTTCAATACCAGAGAGCAGGGCCACCAGGGCAACTACTTCACCGATAGCCCAAAACTAGTGACTCTGTATTGACGATGGAGGGAGGGTTGCCGACCCTGCGAATCGCTAAGCGAGACTCGTTGCGAAGTGTGGGGTAAGGGGGAGAAACATCAACGCATGTGTGCTTAAACGAAGACAGAATCAAGAACCCCAGGGAGGGGAGGCCAGAGACCCCAGGGAGAGGAAAGGGAGTGACGGGTGTGTGATACTCCTAGGCAGAAGCCATCAAGGGAGACCAGAGGTGGGAGACACTCTCATGATGATATTTCATGGTGTTGAGATTTCAATCGCTGGAGGTGGAGCGGACGAGAAAGATGAGCGCGAAATAGCGCGTCACCTCCTTTCTTCTGCAGAGCCACCTTCTCACAACTTCTCGGCTAGCTCCTCTCCAATACCGAGTGCCCGGGAGAAGCCACAAAATGGGCAGGGCGGGGGATAAAGCGAAACAAAACGAAAAATCCTGATAATAATTGTTAAAGAGAAATCAGTACGGCGAAGATAGAGTCCCAAGCATGATATTATTTGTACATAACCCTTCTACCTCCTCAATCATAAAATCCAAGTTTTCATAACTCTAAAAAATTTCATACTTACTACACTGGTACTATAAAGCCAGGTTGGTACAACCCATCACCAATTGGGCAAAGACCGAGGATTTGGAGGGGGTGCAACGGGGATGTGGCGGAGGTTGGCGGATTAAGGTATTGCCGGTTGCTGGGACAGTGCGGGGTCATAGCTCAAGAACAGGGGACCCATGGAACCCTAGCCGAATCATCTCCCACAACTCTCCCTCACCTTCAGATCATCATCGTTCCTCCAGCTCGCGTTCATCATCCTTCCTACAGCTCGCGTTCTTCATTGCCCACCCCCCACCCCTAGCGGACACCCATGCGCCCTCATTGTTACAACGGGATATATCGGCGGTAAAGATCTCCCCGGGCAAGCGCAGCGAAAAATCCCACCAAAGCCTCCGTCAGTGGAACTTAGCTATCAGCGGAAAAGAGAGAGGCATGGGTTGTGTTTCCTTCTGGCGTTGTTCTCTTGGGTTTTCCTTGAATTTCCTATCTTGTTATCCGTATTCTCTTGTAAGACACTCACTTCGCTTTGGAAAATTGGATATTATCACACTATCATGGGAAACCCAACAACACCAAATAGGTAGATCAATAACCCCGATCACCACCATTGGCAAAGCTGCAATATCTATTATACAGTAGCAACTCGCAAACATAACACAAATACACACTGCACTCCCTTTTAAGAATGTCAACTCCTGCATGGCGAAGAACGGGAGACAAAACTGCTGGATGGTGGAGCGGTGGGATGGCCGAGCAGCGGGACAGCAACTACTAAACTAAACTCCAGGATTAAAGCAACACTAAAGGCAGGTCGCTAATACACACCTCTAAGAAAACCACTTGACTGCTATTCGTCAGCTCCTACGACTCCACGATGCTCAATACTCTCTTAACTAAACTAACTAGTGGTAAGGACAGGAGTCTCAATCAAAACAATAACATTGCCATCCTCCTATCCTTCTACCTTTCGATCGATCACGACACAGCTCCATTTCCTTCCACGCATGTTCACCCCCCTTCCGTTAAACTATCATACTAACAAAGAACAAAATAAACGTCGCAAAGAAAATTTCTTTACCTTCCGAATTCTCCACATATTCAACTCTCCCTCCCGGTGCTGCACCGATCCCTCGCGCATGCCCGAAGGTTTGTCGAACTGCACCAATCCCTAGCACATACCCGAAGGTTTGTCGAACTATACAGCATAGGCTGCGCCTACGCCGAAATTGAACCTCACTCTATCGCTTTCGAGTTGCCTTTGTTGGTAAGGTCTGACTCTCTTTGCTTTTCTTTCTGTCCAAAACTCAGTCTGAAGGGTCAGTTTTTCCCTATGCGCTCACCCCCCTATCCAAGAGAGGGAGTTTCAGACGTCTTAGCGTGAAGTTCAATTATTCTAGTAAATACTGTACATTACAGCATGTGGTTTTCGCTATATATGCCAAGTGCCGTACCGGCACCATACGGCAGCCGTGCAACTGGGCGACAAATTTTGCCTGCAATGGGCATTGCTGCATCTTAGCTTTCATGTGGTATGGGAAGGGGGAGGGGGGGGGGGGGGGGGGGGGGTTTATATAAAGTTTTCGGTAAAAATAGT
>Ga0307509_10000762_pt1 | contig 54926 bp, 50 predicted proteins | sample 10_EM_MG_FD_202245 | JGI IMG/M metagenome (GOLD analysis project Ga0307509, IMG submission 202245) | Populus trichocarpa ectomycorrhiza microbial communities from riparian zone in the Pacific Northwest, United States - 10_EM | ecosystem: Host-associated > Plants > Roots > Unclassified | place...
GGATAGGGATCCATATGGTATTCGTGTAACCTGACAGGTCACGTTACGCGGAAATCTCGAGATAGTGTATGTGGTGTTGAAAAAAGTGCAATTTGCACTTTTGAGGAAAATAGGGGAGGGGAAGCTGGTCTGTGTTCATAGCGTAGACTATGATACAAGTACTAGTGCACCACTGGGATCGTTACCATACTCGAGCACTCGTACATACAGCACGGCATACGCAATGTCGAAGCGCTTTTGAAAAGGATTGCTATTGCATACCGCCAAAATTTGGCACTTTTTTTCTCGAATCTGGGTGGCATGCAATAGCTGTTCTTTTTACTCGAGTAGAGACGCTTCGACCTTGCGAGTATCATACTGGTGTTACAGAGTAAATTTACTCGAGCACTCGTACTGTACCATACTCGTGCTTGGATGGTATGATATGCCGGTGATAACTTGCAACAAACGATATGTTTGAACCTCTTCTCATGAGCATGGAATCTTACCGTCAATTTACGGTGGATTATTGCCGTTTCTAAAATCCTTGATAACTCTTTTGAAGAAGGATATTATAGAAAAAAGAAGAAGAAAGGAAGAGGATTCCTTTGGTCTTAGCCACATATCAGGCCATGTTTTAACCTGTAGGTTTTGGGGCCCAGAAACATCGTTATGGACAAAGCTTTATCATACTTAAAGAGAGGCATCCTTTATTATTTTTTTACAGCACCGGTACGAAGTCAGTAAATGACTATTATCCAAACCACGAAATCGTTTTTTTTTCAACACGAATCAAATCATCAAGACTTTCAGAAATCATGATGGGTCTGGAGGGATGGGGAACTTTTTTTTTCTTTTTCTTTCTCTTTTTGTGATAACCTATGATACCGAGTTGCCCCACCTGGTGTGGAAATGAAAAACAAGTTGGATTTTTTCGGGTTCCCCTCTGCTAGGGCAATTATCGTAGGGTAAGATGCATGCTTTTCTTCTTCTTCTTCTTTCTTTCTTTCTTGGACAGCGGTTTTGTGTTGTGTGCGTTGGATGTGTGATTTGGACAGTGGAGTTGATGGAGGTGAAGGTGGTTTGTGGCGGTTTACTTCGGCGAATTGTGTGGATCAAGCGGGTCTCCCAGCATTCTGGTGGTTACGGTACCCGAGCATTTGTTGACGTACTGGTGCGGTACAATTGGAGGCTCGCGTTCGGGTGCTACGGTACACAGTATGTATAGCATACCGTTGTGTGCTAGTATTATACTGTACTATACCGGTACTCGAGTACTCGAGTGCAGTACGGTACAGTTCATTTTGCCCTTTTGTATTCATTTCCTTCATCACTCAGCCTTGGGTTACAGTATACTCTTTGAGTACGGTATGTGAATTACCTTTTTATTTCAGCTTGGCGCCTTACGCTCTATTGGAGGGGTATTTCTGATCTTATCATATATCATAGTACATATCGGGTCGCGAGCTTGCAGTCCTTAATACTCCCATCGTACTTGTAGACTATTGCTAATCGTCGACTTAGGCCTACGGTACCATCTAATAGGGTATGCAACCGGATGAACTCGACACTTTGCCCTAGCCATTGTGTGGCCTTTTTCTTGAGGACAGCTTGACCTTAAAAAGTAGATCTATCATGGCACGATAGGCACACTACCGCTATTATATCAGGATTGCGGAGATAATACGGTACTTGAGCAGTTGACAATTCAGCACACTGCCATGACGGCAAGACACAGTGGACAGGTAAGCTCAGGAAGACGGGCAGGGCAGTAGTGGGCCGCCTGCAGGAATGGGGGCTGGGGGCTCAAGATCAGTGAATTTGGAGGTCGTTTTCAATTCAATAGAATCGCTCAATAGCGCCCATGCAATGCCATGGAGATGATAGGGTGGTGTAGTGCCTCGTTACCTCCTGAGATATTTCTTTGCGACTCAGTGGGAGTACCGTTCATTGAAGCAAGCCCGTCCTCCCACATAGAAATTCTTTCTTTCTTTTTTCTTTTTCTTTTTCTTTTTCTTTTTCTTTTTTTTTTTTCTTTCCGTTTTCAGTGAGTTAGGTTGCTTTTGCCTTCCTCGCCTCACGCTCTTTCTTGCTTATTATTCTTTTTTTCTCCTTCCCTTTCCCTCTTCCCTCTCTCTTCCTCCTTCCCCCCTCCCATCCATCTCCGCTCCATCAACCCACAAGCTTCCCTCACAGCGGACCCTCAGGTTTTCAAGAGGGTGATCGCGGTTCTAAAAAGTGTCTGCATAGAATTTGCGCGACTTCAAAAATACAGACGATAAGTTTCGTTACCTTCTCCCCCCGTTGCCAGCTTGCCTGGCTGTCCTGGCAACAGCAGTCTTTCTACCCTTTGCCGCCACATCGTGATAATATCCTACCTGAGGAAATTTCTCTGGGCATAAAAGAGAAAGAAAAAAGAAAAGGAAAAGGAAAAAAACAACTCCCCACAATAGCTCTTTGCAAGCCCCCACCCTCTAGTTCTTGCTCATCTCACACGCACACACAACCGACTCGTCCTCAAGGCCACAGGCAGAATCAAATAATTCATCAGGTAAATAGATGTATTCCGTTGTCTGCATCATTTTAACTTTTCAAACAACCCCCCCCCCCTTCCTCTTTCTGCCCCGCTAGTTAGTGTGCTTTTTCCCTGTCTCGTTAATCGGGACGGCCGGGCCCCTGTCCCAACCCTCTTTCGTTGAAATGATCGTCAAAGACTAATTTTAAGGTATAATATCGAGGTGAAAAAAATTATAGGTTTTAGGTCTTCACCTTTCTTTTGCACACTCGCATACGGCCTCTCTTTGGCATAGAAAGCTGCCTATCATTTTTTGAATTTTTTTTTGAATTTTTTCCTCTCACTTGACCAGCAGTCACTTCGTCTCACCCCATCACCCCCCCCACTACCAACGAACTCACTCAATTCGTCATCACTACCCCCGTCCTTCCTAACCAAAACAACCCTTTTTTTTTTTTTTTTTAAATAAAAAAAACTACTCAACTCCGCTCAGATCCTTTCTCAGCCAACCTACCCACTCACATATCAAATTAAAATTCACAAAGTTTCTCGAATGACCAGCAACACGTCGAACAATACCTCTATCCCTCAAGCTCCCACGATCAATTCAACCGCTTCTAACCAATCGGCTCATCAACGGACGTCTTCCCTCAGCAGCGGTCAGAACTCCTCCTCTGCCGCTGTGACGGCCAGCGCCCCCACCCCGCGTCCTGTGTCGCACGCTACCCGTGCCGCTCAACTAGCTAATACATCTAACAAGTCTGTGTCGTCGCCCGTAATCGCAGCCACGCCTTCCTCATCCTCAATCGGTGGAGCACCAGTACAAAATGTACGGCCCGGCTCAACAGCATCTACGCCGGTGAACGGCAAGATATCCCCTGCTGTTGGAAATGCTGGAGCTGGCATTGCGAACGGTGCCCCTACTCCTTATACAGGAGGTCAACATAGCCGAAAATCGTCCGTTGCGTCTGGAGCCAGGGGACCAGCAATACCCAACGGAACACAGAGGATTAATATATTATTCGGCACTCTAAACGACGCTGGAACTGCTCCCTCATCGGGCCCCGCCAACGCAGCTAGTAATCCTTCTTTGACTGCATCAATGGCACCCAACCCAAGAGCAAGTTCACCTCAGCCTCCCGCATCGGCTGCCTCGCAGCCGGCTGCAAGTGGTGGAGCTCCGCCGGTAGCGCCCGCAACCAGTGGCAGGGGTAACATCCAGTTTGGCGATGCGACGCAAGTACGTATAAATTTTCTTCAACCCCTTACGCTGTTTATAAATCTAATCATCCTCATAGAACCAGAGCCAGAGGCCTGTTTCAATGCCTCCCCAAGCTCCGGGATCGATGCTTAGCCATCATAGACGGGATTCCGCCCAGTCTGCACACACAGAAACTGGCCCCCCGCAAGTCGGTCACGGCCGAGGAGGAATGCCTGGTGGTCGAGGCCGGAATCAGGGATATGGCGCAAACCAGTACCCTCAACAACAGCAACATTATGGTGGTGGCGGCGGTTATGGAAGAGGTGGTGGCTATCCTGGCCCAAATCAGCCCCGTGGAGGGAATATGGGGCCACAATACCAGGGGCCTGGGCCCGCAAATAATTACCAGAACAGAGGCCATCGTGTCGGCGGAAGTCCTGCTATGCCACATGCTTCTCCTAATCTTGCTAGTGCCCAGCCTATTCCCACAGATCAACTGTATCCGCCGCCGTTTATACCTCCTCCCGCAGGACAACACGTAAGTGCATCCCTCTCGCAATGCAATTGGTGATGGGTTACAGCTAGTAGGGGATTTGAAAATAACCTTTATTTATATATATAGTACGGAATGTCTGGGCAGATGCAGGGTCACATGAGTTATCCAATGGCTCCGAATAGTTACTACCCGCCTACTTACATGTATCAACTGTCCCCAGGCTACCCAGGCATGCCACAAACAAGCCCCCGACCTGCTTTCCAACCAATGTCTTCACCGGTCCATTCTTATATCCAGCCTTTCACTCAAGGTACTCCTATGTCTCGCTCCTCAAGCACCAACATGGAGATGCACTCTGCCAGACCTAATTCCAGCCTCGGTCAACCACCTACGCCCTCACATACACCCCAGCCCATCAATATGCAGCCGCCTGCTCCTCAACATTCGCCAAATAATTACGCATTACCGCTAAAAAAGAGAACTCATAAACTTGAAATCAGGGACCCGCTTACCGGATCTGTTGTTCGCTACGATGAAGTGAAGCCTCCATCTGCTCCGCTAGTTGTAAACAGCGCTCCGTTGATTGTATCTTCCCCCAGCCCGGCGCCTGGCCGGACTCCGTCTCGCGATTCTCCTCACACTGGACCGGCGGGTAAAGTCAAGAGTGAGCAAGAAAAAAGAGAGGAGATGGTAGTTACTGTGAGGAAGCAGAAGGAACAAATGGCTGAAAAAGAGCGTCTAGAGGTTGAGAAGGCTGAGAAGGCCGCCAGGGAGGAACAGGAGCGCCTTGCCAAAGAGGCGGAAGAGAGGAGAAAGCAGGAGGAAGAGGAACGTCTCAAGAGAGAGGAAGAGGAGAGGCTCCGTAAAGAGGCAGAAGAAAGAGCCTTAAGAGAGGAGGAGGAACGCAAGAAGGAAGCCGAGGAAGCCGAAGCCGCGCGCCTTGCCAAAGAAAAGGAAGAGGAGGCGGCCAGGGAAGCGGCAAGAGTTGCGAAGGAGAAGGAAGAGGAAGAGGCCCGGATCAAAGCCGAAGCCGAGAAAAAGGCAAAGGAGGAAGAGGAAGCGGCAAGGATCAAGGCAGAGGCTGATGCGAAGGCTGCAGAAGCGCTGAAGGCGTCCTCGACCCCAACCATCTCGAACCCTTTTACTCCAGACAACGAAACAATGCCTCCTCCTGCCAGCAAAGTCGTGGGGGGGGGGAAGCCAAAGCCTAGTCCTTTGAATTTACAAATAAAGACAAATGAACCTGGCCCGCCCTCCGCTGCCCTCACTTCTTTGAGATCCGCGAGGTTCATCGAAGATCTTAATAGCGTAAATTATCCTGCTAACATTCTCTCACCTAACCCTGCTCTAAATCCCGCAGCTACTGGCAAGTTCAAGTATCCTAAGGACTTCTTGATGCAATTCAAGGATGTCTTTACGGAAAAACCTTCTGTCGATTGGGATCAAAAAATGCGCGAGACCGTCGGCGAACCCGACTCCGCTCGCCCTCAGACAGCTCGTGGCCCGGGCGGCGGCATGGGTCCTCGTGGTTCTACTCCAAGGACTGCGGCTTCCAACGCTCAACCGCCTATGGGTGCTATGGGCACATTCGGATCTTTCAAAACTGCTTCTGTGATCACATCGAGTCGTGGGTTCGAGCGTTCCTCCACAACTGGCGCTCTTCCTCCGGGCGGTTTGATTTTCAATCCTCGAGCTGGTGGTGGTGGTGGCGGCGCCGGCGCCGGAAGTGGTCTCATGCGCACTGGATCTAGTACTTCGCTGTCTGGGGGGGGCGCGCCTGCTAGCCCTCGGACTGGAAATAGATCTTCGCGTGGTAGTAGCAGAAAAGGTGGCGGTGCTCCGATGGAGAAAACCGAATCCAAGCAAGGATCCGGGAGCCAGCCGACTATCCCTCTGGCTGAAGTTAAACCTTTGCCAGTCTCCGAGAACAGATGGAAGCCACCGAGTGCAACAAAGGCTGCAGAATCGGCTGCGATCGCAACACCTTCCGAGGATAATAGACTGTCCCCCGAAATGGTCCAACGCAAGGTCAAGGCGGCACTAAACAAGATGACTCCAGAGAAGTTCGATAAAATCTCGGGTCAAATTCTTGAAATCACTAGCCAATCTAAATACGAGACTGATGGATTAACGCTCAGGCAAGTTATTCAACTTACTTTTGAGAAGGCTACCGACGAGGCGGCTTGGTCTTCCATGTACGCCAAGTTTTGCAAGCGAATGCTTGAGGCCATGGATCCTAGTATCAAGGATGAGAACGTTAAGGACAAGAGCGGCGGTCTGGTTACTGGCGGAAGTTTGTTCCGCAAATATTTATTGAACAGATGCCAGGAGGAGTTCGAGCGAGGTTGGAAAGTAAACTTACCTCCTAAGCCCGAGGGTGTTAGTGACGAGGCTGCCATGCTTTCCGATGAGTATTATATCGCGGCAGCTGCTAAGCGTCGTGGTCTTGGGTTGGTTCAATTTATTGGTGAGCTTTTCAAATTGGGCATGCTTACAGAACGTATCATGAATGAGTGCGTGCGGAAGTTGCTTGACTTTGAAGGCGTCCCCGAAGATGAGACCGTTGAGAGTCTCGTTAAGCTTCTCAGGACCATTGGTAGGGCCTTGGATACTTCTGATAGGAGTAGAAATGTGATGGACCACTATTTCGGTCGGATCAAGCTTCTGATTGAGAATAAGGAGCTCAATAGCCGAATGCGCTTTATGTTGATGGTAAGTAATCTGGAAACTCTGCAAAATGGAAGAAGTCATAACTGATAGCGCGCAGGACGTTATTGATCTACGCAGCAAAGGATGGGAGACCAAGGAAACTGACAAAGGTCCTAAGACTATCCAGGAGGTCCGTGATGATGCACTCAAGGCACAGCAAGAGAAGGAGGCTGCGACCCGTGCCAGCCAGAGATCGCGCCCCGGTGGTGGTGGACGCGGAGGAGACACCAGGTCCTTCTCTGGCAGTGGTTACGGTAGCAACATGCATCATCAAGGAGGATGGCAGGACACTAGCAAGGTCAATACTTCGGACCTCGAGAAACTTAGCGCGAGGGTAAGGCCAAACAATCGCGGGGCTCCTTCTGCCTTTGGGCCTCCCGGCATGTATTCACGCAGTGCCAGTGGTAGTGGCAGTAGAAGAGGACTTGGGCCCTCAATTTCTAGAGGTCCTGAGGATTCACATTCCTCCTCCCGCACTGCGACTCCGGCGCCATCCACATCCTCAAAAAACCCCTTCAGGTAGGCAAATTGTTTCCTTGGTTGATCATGCGTTTGTAGTGCTGATTATTTAACAGTTTACTCGGGGAATCGCACCACGACTCTGGCGAGGCTAATGAAGCCACTTCACCCCCACCTTCGACTGCTTCGTCCCCACCCACCGCTAGTGCACGAATCCGCTCGCCTCCCTTGAAGGAGGAGGCAAAGTAAATTGATTCGGAGAATTCCTATTCAAAAAAACAAAAAAAAAACATTAGGGCTTGGGTAGGCGTGGGCAAATAGAGAGTTTAGAACGGCGTGTATCTTCAGGGTCTGTTGGCTTTTTAAAAAATAATGTTGCGCTTTGTAAATGCTTATTATTGGTGGTTAATTTGTGCCCGCTTTTCCTTAATTTTCTCCTCTTTTCTTTTTCTTTTGCACCGTTGTGGGGAACAGAAGCTAGCCCTTCACAATCATTCATTTTTCAAACTTTATTCTTCCCCTTTTTTTCTCCTCTTGTCCCAAAGGCACAAGCAGGCGACCGGTCGGTATCGCAATTCCAGAACGGGTTAAAAAGTGTATTGCCGGGAAAGCAGCAGAAGACAGGGGGGAAAGGGGAGAAGGAGGAAATCTAATGATAGATAGCTAACTCCTCAATAACATACCTACCGCGGAAAGGACGAACCGGGGCAGGTTGAATGAGGGGGGGCTGTCGAAATGATTTGGAAAATTGAGTGGCTGGGTTTTTATGGCATAAAATTGTGGGTTTGTGGTATCGTATGGTACATTGATGTTAGGGTTGGCACTTTTGTCTTTGTCTTTGCATTAGCAGGGGGCGAGCTGCTTAAGTCACCCAGTGATGCTCGAGTAGTTTAGCCACATTATTCACTTTGCTCTTTTTTTTGTTTCGATTTTTCTGCTTGCTTGCTTCCTGCGCTTGCCGGCTTTGGGCGTGTGGGATGGGGGATACATGGATGGGATGGGATGGGATGGGATTGGACGGGGTGGGATTAGGTGGGATTTTTTTTTTTTTTGTTAAATCCGCGGTTTATTTGTAACTAGCTACGGGAAAATCCATGGTATCGACCCTAAGGTATGACCTAAAAACCCAATAACAAAAGAAACTTAAAACCCACAAATAACAATTTAAGATGAAAAAACATCACAACATTCCTACCACTAATTGAAAAACAACAATTTAACAACTCATGAAGCCAAATTACCATTTCTCATAAAAGGAAAAACCCCTCCCCTGACTTGGAAGTTAATCCTGTTGCCTATCCCATATGAGACTAAACCCTTAACCTGAGCCAGTCCCTTCTTTCCTCTCTTGAATGTCTCTGAACTCTGAGTTATGTCAAAACACTCAGGAGGGTACCCCTATCTGTCGCTAGCCAGTGCAGGGTACTTCACAACATGTTCCAAGGTTTCCGGTTCAGTCCCACATCTACCACATGTGACGTCTGTTTTTCGGTTGACCAGTCTGTGTGTGCATTAAGGTAACTTTTATGTGCCCTTATCTGGTGGATTCTGCCAGCCTGGAACTTCGGCAGAGTAATAAAACTCCAGCAGTCCCAAAATAGGGGCCTATAATTATAGTAGTGCAGATAGTGTGATTAGGTGGGAAATATTACATTTCTTGTACTAAATTTGAGCATGGTATGACTTGCTTGTTTTAATAAAACATATTTCTCTGTGAAATTATTTTATGATAAGGTGAAAGAAGTGGCAGCAGGAAATGGGGCTCTTTTCAGAGTTATCGAGACTGAGGCTTCTATTTGGTAAGATATTGGTCATGACATATCACTCGTGAACGTGGGGATTTAAGTGGAGAAAAAGAAGTGTTGAAGAATGAGTGGCTGTTCAACTGGGGCGTATAGATTGTAGATGTGCAACATCTGGCTACGTTGTGGTTAGTTAATAAGATCCTCTCTTAAGATAATTACACTCTTCTCAGGGCATGCAATAACCCGGTCCAATGCAGCAGCGGACATATTACAGCTATTCCTTAGCACCAAGTGCTATGGAGATACAACCTATAAGTTTTTTACTTGTCCCAGGCAAGCGGGGAAGAGATACCCATCTACAATCTCAGCCAGAGAAAATACCCATCCTTGTAGCGCTTGCAAGTTTGTTCCAGACTGTACCACACTGCACCACTGCATGGGTGAAAAGAGTGCGTGAGGGTGATGAGTGCGCGGTAGTGATGAGTGCGTGGCAGTGATGAGTGTGCGGTAGTGATGAGCGTAGTAGAGTAGGGGCAACCACCCTAGTTGTATTGTGGAGAGTACAGAAAAGCGTTGAGCGTAAAACACTAGTTGCACACACATGTTTGTTGGTCGTATTTAGTTAGCAGCAGCGAGCATCTGAGAATAGAACAAGTTCTCTCGCACATCTACCATGTCCACCATACAACAGGTTATGAGCCTTTGCGTTTCAGGCAGGTTATACTAAGAAGAAAGATCGTCCATTCGATAGGTGGCTGTCTATGCCCTCTGTCCTTTCGAATTGTTTATCTCACCATTTATTTTATCAACATTTCTCGTTTCACTCTTTGGTCTAAACAATGACGGAAATCTATGAATCTACACTGGCAAGGCGTTTGACATTTCCTCTCCTAGGGGACAATACTTTCAGGCCATGGAGGAAGAGAATCTCTGACCAATTGAAAGAATTGGACCTAAGGTGGATCCTATTGGGCCATGAAGTGGCACCCGATAAGGAAAGTACAGATAAGGCACTACAGAATACCTACAGCAAATATTTGTGCAAGTGCTTCCGGATCACAGCAAAAATACAGAACACTATGCAGCTGCAAATTTGTGCCCAATATTTTTCTGAGGCATTTGACGAAAACCAGCAATGTCTATGGGAAAAGCAAGAGGAGGGCTATCGCTAAGCTCTTAGCTTGGAGCTCTATTAATTTCAGAGATCTCTATTCGATTGCAAATTGGAGGCACAGGGAACAGCAGCGCAGTATGTCCCCAAGATCGAGCGAATTATCAAATATTTGCGCACCGCAAAGGAAGACATCAAGCGTTGTGAGAAACCTTCTACCTCTTGAATGGCTTGGCAGCGTCATAGCGCGAATGGCTGGATCTTCAAGGGACCATTCTTAAACCAAACCAATCTGGGGATTTGATTATAGCTATCAGGGCGAGAGAATCGAGTATTAACTGTGATAAGAAAGGCTGTTCCAACAACGACTCCATTCTTGGTATCAGAAGAAAAGGATACGGCTATGGCTCTGGGGCTTTAGGGTCTGGGAAAGCTTCGAATAGTGAATTGATAAGAGAAGGCAGATAAATAAACTGTTAGGTAGAAGCCTATCTCAAAAACTTGCGAGATAACTCAGGCCGATAATCTTTATCGTAGATGGAGATTGTCTAGGAAGGCTCAAGTAATAAAAGTAGAGGTAGGTGGAGTGATAAAAGATTTCTAGGGTAAACGTTTGATATTGATAAGATCTCTTCTCCATTGCTTGATGGTGTTCAAATAGCTGGGGAGGCACCTCAATATTTATTTGTCGTGTCTGGGTAGTCGCAGGTTATATCTAGTTCTCATACTAACTAACTATCCACTAATAATTTCCTGTTTCTTCAAAATATTCAAATACCATTTGACTCTCACAATTTTCTCAACTCACTTTGACTTCCGAATGGCAACACCATGACTATTCCTGACAGTGCTCCCACATATGAGTTCATTCGTTACAATCCATCTTTGTCAACATGGAGTCTTGCTTACCACTGCATATGCAGAATAGTCTTCACGATCGAACCAACGAAGCGGCCAGCTTTCTTATTGAACCTCTCAGCATTGCAGGTGTTTCCTGTACTCAACGGCTGCAAGGTATAAGATAGACTTGTCCGGATAATCGCGCTAAATGCTATTATCTCTCCATAGTTATATCGTTATCGTATGGTTCTATCAGTATTTGAAGAATACTATTGATGTATGTGAGTGTGAGTATATTTGATTTCTGAAACTACTTCTTCAAACAAAACCATAGACTTCTGCGACTTCGATTGTGGGAGCTTGGAGTATACAATGATGTTCCTTAACCATTGTCCGTAAAAGTGGCCCGTTACTTAGTAACCACATTTGCAACGGTTGTTGTCAGTATTCAGTAAACTTATGCGACGTCGACTGATTTGGCTCGAACCATTTGCACAGGCTCGCCAAAGGCCTTCCCTCATATATCCTGTGAATGGAATCTGGTCGGGCAGATGGCCACAACGTATCCGGGGTTATGAGGAGGGCTTCAAAGACCATATCTCTGGTGAGGGGACGCAACTACGGCGGGATCTGTCTGTGTAGCGCTATCCCAACGCTGGTGCGGGATGGGGGTGTTAGATTGACACCTCTGAACTCAGAATCCAATATAGGGTAACAATAGGTCTTTATTTGCAACGGGGGCACCCTATAGAGAGGTGAACTCTAAGGTTGCGACTACACCAAACACTTAAAGTAGAAGATAAAGATGAGGTAAAATTCAAAAGAATCAAACGGTAAAACATAATATCGTTAAGCTCGAAGCTTTACTGAATTAGTTCTCTTGAGGAAAAGTTGGTTGTCGAAGTAGAATGCCAAATGCTTAAACTTAAGTAGATATCAGATTTAAGCCTTTGACATTCACCACTACTCCGACCTTGTGCGAGTCCCCTGTCCTGCTCAGGGGTTGTCTGAGTTCTACCCTCAATGAGGAATTATCCCGCCGGAAGTATCAGACCAACTCGGGTACACTTAACTCCGTCAATAGGAGATGAGTTTCTGCAATTCATTTTCAATCCAACCGCAGGTGAAAAAACTTTTCCTATCAAAGTCATACTAGTGGCTACCTGTTATAACAACAACTGGAATGAATACCTAGGTGGTGGACTCACTGGCCTAGTGGTAGTTTTGTCTATACAAGCTATGCAGTCTATCATTTAATCTACTCGACTATGTAAGGTGATAAATTGACATGCAAGCTCCCGCGGTGAGATGTAGCCGATGGTTGGCTAAATGGGTGCTACATCAGTAAAAAAAACTAGCTTGCGTCCTGTGCGTCCTGTAGGCCTAACGCACCTGATTCACAGAACGTCAATTGTGAATCAGGAGGCCACGTCGATTCAACGTTGCGTCCTGATTTGCCTTGGTTTCCCCCAGGAATCCTGATGGCACTGGGGAACAGACCTCTTCGTTCTGTGCGTCCTGACAGCGTCTGGTGCCCTGCCGCTGCATGCTGACAGCGTCTGGTGCCCTGCCGCTGCATGCTGACAGCGTCTGGTGCCATGCCGCTGCATGCTGACAGCGTCTGGTGCCATGCCGCTGCATGCTGACAGCGTCTGGTGCCATGCCGCTGCATGCTGACAGCGTCTGGTGCCATGCCGCTGCATCCTGACAGCGTCTGGTGCCCTGCCGCTGCATCCTGACAGTGTCTGGTGCCCTGCCGCTGCATCCTGAAAGCGTCTGGTGCCCAGCTGCTGCATCCTGATAGCGTCTGGTGCCCTGCCGCTGCATCCTGACAGCGTCTGGTGCCCTGCCGTTGCGTCCTGACAGAGTCTGATGCTAAGGGCTGTCGTCCTGGTGACCCATGATCACCCCAATGTAATTCCCATATCATCTGATACTCTCCTCTTGAATCCTGATGCCGGATCTGGCTCCCCTGTAGTCAGGGCTTCTTTCATCTGGCCATATCCCATCCACATATCTCTACTCTGTTGTCCCGCTTCAGGATCTCATGATCCTGATCCATCATCTCCAGATGCGTAATGACTTCTTCCAGATTTTACTCCAAATACGGTGCACCCCCTGATTCTTAAATTACATGTTCAGACTCTCTGCGCTGCGATACCCTGACTCTGGTATGGTGGCCTCAGGCGCCCGATAAACTCCTTCTGACTAAATCGCAATCTCTCCCGAAATGCATTTTCTTTCGCACCTCACGCTCTGGTGATGACCTATACTATGTCCACTTTTGGTTCTGTCTTCTTAGGAATACGAAATAATTATTACTGTATCTTACTCTACAAAAATACCATTTCCTAGGTACCCTCTCATATGCTGGGCCAATTTGCCTCCTCCTCCGTTCCCTGGTCACTATTAACTGTTTCCTCGAGGTCTTGTTCCAAGATCTCAAAACTTAGAGATAGCTGACACGACAGAGTTGGGCTCACTGCAGCGTTCAACTTTAGCCCCACGGTCTCCTCTGGTAAAGAGTCCGGACTCTGAGGATCAGAATCTAGATATCTGAGAAGGCCCGCGGCTGACGCGGCGCCAGAATCGAAAGACGCTTCGGCGGTCTGGGAACTGTTTTGGCTCTCTGGCAGAGGCCCAAGATACAGGTTATTCAGAGTTTGACTCCGTGGCGCTGTCTATGGCTGAAGGTTGGTCGAACTTTGACCCTCTAGTTCTGCTGCCACTGAAGCCCAATCGTCCGTGAAGGCTTGCCGGTGATCTTGTTGGACTCCATGCTCCCGCTCCATCTTTCCACGGATGGTCTCACAAATTTTGTCCAGAATCAGAGTTTGAACCGAGTAGGGGCATGATGCCCACGTTGGCCTTTGGCATGCAAAAAGATCTTAAATGATTGCCATTAGGTTAGTCTTCTTGGGAAAGAGAAAGGTCAGGGTTCTGGTTCATCTCCGGCAGCTTCAGGCTTGAAGTCGCCCTGATCCTTATATACTCCTGTCTGCCATGCTCACAGTGTATGGGAGATTATGGAACACGTTAAGCAAATCAAGGTATCGTTGATGCGCCCAAGAAATTCCGGATCCATAATCCCACGCATTCTCCTGCCCTCAAAGTACTTTCCCCATATGGCCTCGGGAATCTGGGGCCCAAGGAATTGATTTGTTATTTTCTGCGTCAAGTTCACTCTGATGAGTTGCAAGGGATAGGTTGCATCATTAATAAGAGCAAAAAAGCACATCATATCCTCTCGGGGAGGACATAAATCTATCTGTTTCCAGCAGGTAGACCACGCGACGCTCAATTGCCGTTGGGTCTTTCAGGAGATCGTACAATTTTCCGATCTCATGCTTTAGGTGGTAGATAAACTGGGATCTTACCCGCGAGTGTTTTTGGCATATCTGGCAAGGGTAGTAGTAGTCGAGATGTCTAAAAGATTCTTCTACTATTGGTTGATGTGTACTTACCAATTTTACACTTTCCTCAGATGCTTCTATATTTCCTGCATCGGATATGTGATTGAGCGCCTCAACCCAAACATGGTGCACCTGAGTGTTCAATGCAACTGGGCCCGGGAGTGGTTTATCAAAAATGGTATACAGGAGAATAAGTCCCTTGGCCCGCGCTACAATGGCTCCCTCTGCTCCCATAGCTGTATTGCGCCATGAGTGAGTTTCAGGCCATATGTGCTCATGGCCTGACATGCCCTGTTCGCCCTGAGGACTTGAGCGTCGGACTGCTGATATTGTGGCTCTGTGTGTAGCCATTGATGAATAACGGGATACACCGGATGTCGAGATCGTTGGTGGAGTATATGCACTACTTCGTATTAGCGATGCTCGTTCAGCAGGGGTACACCAGACGATTGCGGCTTCCTGCGATCCGGAGGTGGTCGAAATTTCGATAGTCGATATTCTGTTTTGGGTCATTTCCCCCTGGCTTGTGATTGATGATGTGTTATTGATATAGTGCCATCCGCATCATCATTCTCATCTGTGTCTGACTCTGTCCAATTTGGTTTGATATGATATGTGGGAGTTTTGGTACTCATCGCTGCTATCATCGCTGAGATCAAAGATTGCTGTGATTTGTTGTCCATCCTCATCCTGATTGGCCTCGTGATCGTTATACGCCACTATGTGTAAAGTGTCCCTTCGGGGGCGCTTGGCTGGTTGTGTCAGAAGACATTTTACTATCCGTGGTAGGGAAGGTTTCTGAGTCCCCAAATGTGCACTGTGAGTGCTGCCTGATTCAGTCGGCTGCGTTCCTGATCTGGATGCCTTATCGACTGGTATCATGTCGCGCTTACATTGGTTCTGAATGGCTATCTGTGAGGTGCGTTGGCTGCGTAAATTGGCTTGTGGTCGTTTATGCATGTTTGAATGCCAGACGTTTGATAAAGGTATAGGATAGGATAGGAATTAGGATATATGAAGAAGCGATATATTGTGTGGTAAAGATCAAGAGTTTGTTGTTTTGTTGAGTAGGACACGTCTGGTCTTATACGCTAGGACTTACGTGGCGGGTGAGGGGGGGTTGAGGATCACATACGATCACTCGCTAATGAAAAAGACTATTTGGCTGCAAAAACAGGTTTTTTGGCTTGTTCATCATTGAGTTAACACTCTGAACTAGCTCATGTATGATGTTTGTCTAGACTCTGGTATGGACCAGTTGGACGGAATACGGGTGTCGCTAATGTATGAGATGTCGTCGATATCTGAGCCTAAGCAAAAACTAGCCACAACCAGTATCGCTTAGCAACACCAATCCTAGCAAGACACACGCCACGCTAAAAGTAGTTTAGATTGATCGATCTTAATCTCCGGACGTTGATTTAACACCAATGAACTTCGAGATATCAGTATTCATGTCATGCATCTTCGCTAATTCTCTAGTTCTATTGGCTATCACCTGCTGCGTTATGGACAGACTATGCGAGGCGTACCCAATTGGGAAAAACATAATAGACGTTAGCTCAAGGGGAAGTAAGGTCAAGAAGCTGATGCCAGAGTGCACACAGGTATCATTAATTATGTTCTCTCTGATACTAGCTACGAACAAGAAGCAGAAAAGAAATTCAATAACACCAAAGGGAAAACAACATCTAGTCCACGGTAATGTTGTTTGGGTAAAAATGAAAAGAAAATTGCTCACAAAAGTAGTGAATCTCGTTTTATTTTCTGCCCGTTCGGCGTCTTGCTGAACGGTGCATCTGAGAAGTAGATAGGGGGTTGTTTGGGGCTAGCGGAGAACTACGGTTTGGAGATCCACCTGCCGGGTGTGTCACTGGAGCTGGTGGCTGGGTCAGGGACTAATTGATTGTGGGTGGCGGGTGTTCAGGTGGGGGAGAGGGAGGTTCTATTGGTTTCTCCGGAGTCGTGAGATCAAGCCCAGAATCTTGAGCTGCGGGAGGCGAGACTGGAAGTGGGTCGCAAATCATAGATAGACTGGCAGGAGGTGTGTTTTCGGCGCCATCGTGTCCTTGATGCCTCACAGATACAGCTTCTGGGTTTACCAGCCAATCAACCATTCATGGGTGCTCCTTCGCCATTTTGTGAAGCGCTCCAAGTTTCTCCAACTCAGAAGCCCCAAAAGGGCCTGCATAGTGCAATCCTGACACCATTGTAATTGGATTAGAGATTGCTGGTACTTTGATTTGTGATGTAATATTCCGCCGGCGTGTTGAGGGACCTGGATCTCCAAGTACCTGGATCTCCAAGTACCTGGAGATCCTTCTGTAATTAGCTATTCCATTTTAATGTGAAGGATAAAGATAGATGACTGATGCTGCGGATTAGATACTTATATCGCCTTCATCCACATAGATCACCCTGGCGCCATGAGGTGCCTGAGTTTCCCCCTCTGGCTCGGCCTCCAGCAATTCCTTGTTATTAACAGACTCTTCATCCCGCATTGCCCTCACAGAGTCTTCTCCTCCAGCTGACCCATCCCAGACGTTGTGGTCAAAAAATGGATAGCTGAAATTGGGAGTCTCAGGGGTTTCGTCCATGTCCTCTTCATCTTTGTGACGTGACTTGAGAACTATTAGGTCCAGGGGATCGTGGCCTTTGTTAGCGATGAACCACGCACAAATGTCGTCATTTCTATTGAGAAATATGAGCTGGCGTAGAGGGAGTGGATCATCCGGCTTCTGAGGTAGCATGGCGGCACCTTCTCCTGTCGCACCAATTAGATAGCGGGGGCATCAAATTTCCTCCTCCACGTCTTCTCCTCTTACTCCCTGTAGCAAATCCATCATGCTTGGTGTAGTCCGAACCCCGCAGGCGATTCCCCTGTCAGAGTCTTTTACAACCCATGGGTGGCTGAGGAACGGATGCAAGGTAGGTAGCCCCCCAGTCCTTCGCATAATATGGATTCTCAAAGCAGGTGGGGAAAATGGGGATAGCCAATCTGAGTAATGCACAGGGATCTGCTGTGAGTCAAGGGCAAACGGAATAAAGATTGGTAATACTTACCTGGAGGTTCCGCAACGTTACCCCACGAAGATCCCGCCCACCTTTTTGGTGCTCATTCAACGTCTGCAGTTACTTGGCTGAATTTTTGAGAAGAATTTTCAGATGACAGATGAACTCTCGAGCATCATCCGGGTGGTGCTGGCTTTTGATGTGCCCAATACGCTCCTTGACTGGTGAAAGGATGCGAGCAAACGAAATAAATGAGTCAACTTGTGATTCAGTTAGGCGACCGGGGTCATGAAGGCGAGCTATAATATAGGCCTTGATTTGCTCGCGCCATGTAGCATAGCGGGAAGATGCGCCACGCGGATGCATAAATCCACACCACGATTTCGCATTTGCAATGTTGCCATATACAGTCCTCGTTTGAGTTAGACAGTCAGTATAACGGATTCAGAATACTTGATACTTCAGATCTAAATACCCGAAATCCCCCACGGCCGGCTGGGAGTGTGTGCACTCAACAGGCTCAGGGTCTCTGTTCATTTGAAAAAATGAAACATTTGTCAGTTCACTATTCAATTCATTCACAGCAAGGGGGACAATGATTACTCAGAATGGGTCTTCCACGGGGCGACGGCCTGCAGAATGTGTGAGAGTTCTTCTTCCTATTCGGCTCTGAACTTCTGGCGTTTGAGGCTGATCTGCAGCAGTCTGAGAAGCAGAGAGGCAACATTGATCTCTCAAGTTAGGTGTGGATGTTTGCTTACTTTCCCTTGCGTAATTGACGTCTCGCTCTGCCTGGGCACGCGATTTGTGTGTAGATGAATGAATTGGATCAAGCAACTAGGGCAAACAGAATGGCTGGCAGACTAAGGCTATTGATACGACGTCAAGTAAGGCTTAGAGGGTATGGATTGTAGTTGACGTAAATATCTCTCCCGACGAAGGCTGTCGGGGCACTTTCGAAAAGTGCAATGATAAGTGTGGTCTGTTTGGAGGTAACAGGAAGATGTGGATCAGGCGCATGAGAAGATCTCTTATAGGCGTCAAGAGCAAGAGCATTGGTTCTGCTCTTGCACTGCCTTGTTTGTCGCCCTTAGGGTCCGGCGTGTACTGTAGGTGCCTGGGGTAGGGTTGGGTGTAGAAGACACTTTCGTGGTAAGGTATGATGGGCGTCACTAACAATGATTTTCGATAGAAGAATGAATTGCAAAGGGAGCATATACTGAGCGTAGAGAATGGATCGATGGCTTAGTCTCCCAACGCGTGTCCTCCAACACCTTTTAAAGCGTTATCTGAGTTTGACCCTAGGAGAGATCGCGTACTGCAATCCATCTTGGCCTCACTTGTAATCCACAAAGGGCTAAGGTTGGGAATAAGACGTGAACCCAACCCTGCTGCACATCCCACACCGAACACAACCTTCAGGGTATTATGACTTTCGGCTGACGAAGATGAACACCTGCGACTTGATTGATGTGCTTTGAGAACTTGAATCTATTTAAAGTCTAATTATGATACTCTATTAAACCTATCAAAATCAAATGCTAGTATACTCAGCGTCTCTGTAGATGCAGCCTCAATCTAAGTGCCATGATATGAATTACCCTCTCGGGACAAACATAGTCTCTTAACCTGAAGCTCGTCCTGACTATCATCTTTGAAAACCATTCAGCGCTTCTGAAGCTGGTCCTCTTTCAAAAATTCTTTTGCAGAAGCAACAAGACAGTGCATTTTGGACCTGCACTCGTCCCAACTATCGATGTAAAACTGCGCCTTACACTTCAGTGCCTTAGTGTTCTGCGTGGGACTCTATACCTGTTTTATGATGCGATATGTGTTCAGCATTCCTTGCGGTTAAATTGAGAGAGGTATTCGACGTCCTGTGGAATCCCCGGGCTTGTCAACAGGAGATGTCATACTGATAACCCTACTACGGTGCGAATCAAAGTCGTCTGAAACATCTGATGAGGAGCTGGACCAGGGCGCAAGAAAAAGGCAAGAATCTTGTGGGTTTTGTGATCCACTGGCCTTAGTACCATTAATAGGAATAGCATTGCCCTTCGGTTGAGCTGCCGGGTTGACATTACGTCCGGCTAAGGTATTTGCCCAATTAGAGGCAGTATTTACTGGGAGGTATCTGTGTCTTGGCTCAGGTGGTATAGTCAGTCTAGCTGGCGTTGATGGGCGATGACAATAAACGAGCATGTCCAGCTGGTCCTCACTAGGTTTATTCGACAAAAAGTCAGGTATGTACGTCCTCATCACTCTGGATGAAAACATAATTTGAACAATGTAATACGTGTGTAGGGTCTTCACTAAGCTCGCACCGGCCTTCACCTGTCGCACCAAATATGTAGCGAATCCTGTCTAAGGGTACACATCTTGAAATTGCCGATGACAAGCCCCCAATGGCATATGAATTTAACTCTGCAAAATCCACACCATTGATATGAGGATAGCGCCAATAGAGTATGTGATAATTGTGTCGTGGTGCATCGCTATCAATCAGATGTCGTTCCCAACGATTGCGCACGGCCCGTGGGGGACTAAGTAGAGCCCTCCCGTCTGTATCTCATTTGTTAGTAAGTCACCACACAAATCATGGGGCTAATTTCGAAAACCACAAACTTATTTGCCCTATGTCACATACATCTGGCACGCTTTGCCTTACATTAGACTGATCTAGTGCAAGTCGAATTATTGGGGCCTCATAATTGGCCGGCGCAGGCGTACCAAGGATAGTTAAGGGTGCAGCTGGTTGGATTTGCGGAGGGTTATTCATGAGGGGATCCCCTATTTTGGGCATTCAGAATCCCAACGAGCTGAATCTTAATATGGCAGGAGCCATCACTGGGAGAGGATTATTCTGCGTTGCGCTTCCTGACTGACCAAGACAAGCAGACACCATAGAGGGAGGGTGGTGTGCCCCTTGGTGATTTGCCCGGAGACGCTGGATTTGATTTGCTGACGGACCAGCATTTGCAGACAATGTCGAGGGAGGTTGGTTTGGCCCTTGGTGATTCGGCGGAGGAGCCTGGATTTGGGTTCCTGACAGACCAGCATTTGCAGATACTGTCAAGGGAGGTTTGTTTGGCCCTTCAGGATTCAGTGAGGGAGCCTGGATTTGGTTTGCACCACCGGCTTTCTGAGGAGGATTCTTTAGTGGCTGGTTATTCACCACGACCTCAGGAAACATTTGTTATGGGTAATTCGCCGATACAGCACCTAATATTACGAGTATGCTAGCCGACGAGGGAAACCGCAATTTGAGAGGGCGCATCGCCATGGGAGGCATATTATGTCCAGCGGTTCCTGGCGGACCAGGATTTCCAGATGCTGGCAATGCAAGTTGTATTGGCCCTTGGGGATTCGGCGGGGGAGGAGGGATCTGGTATATACCAGCAGCCTGGGCAGGTTGGAATTGAGCTGGCCCTGGTGCATTGGCTGTGGGGGCATTTGGGGCGCCAGCGCCTGCATTCTGTACAGCTGTTGCAAGACCCCACTGGCTCCCAGGGGCAGCATTCGCGGAGAGTAATATGTTCAGGACGATCACTGGCGCCGGAGGGACTCCCAGCACCTGTGGAAATGGCTTATTTCTCAAGTTGATTGTATTAGTCAACTTCTTCCCACAGTTCTTAACCAGTTGGACCACTGCCGCATCCACCTCATGCATACCATGTATGTCGTTCGCTGCAGTGCAGATACAGAGACGAGTTCATCGCAGGCGGATGTCAATTGCCGGAAGCTGGCGACAATTTGCAGGAATTCTGTGTCAGGGAAGTGGTGAGGATCCGTCTGATAACCCCTGGCTAACATTGGATCCTTAACAGCGTCCCATCATGCATCGTATATGGTGTCACCTTGGAGACCAACCACGATACCCATTGACTTCTTATGCTCACTGATTTTTCTTTTGTCTGAGTGGCGCAATGGGATTTCTCCAATGAGAGAATTAGCAGGAAGCAGATATGTCTGACCTGCCGGTGCCAGCCGCGGCCCGCCAAGAGGCATCAGTGCATATTGAATGATCTTGATATTCTGCCCCATATCGAATATGTTTTTGAGTATATTGATTTGATAAATATGAGAGGCTAGAGATGTGCATCTTGTGGATCTTGTTGAACTTCTGAATGGCAGATGATTCTTGGTATGAGGTCCTCCTGTGTTGATCTGTTCCCATAATATATAAAACACTATGATCTTTTAGGCCGGTTGAAAGATTCAAGTATTTTAAATAATTTATTAGGGAACCTGGCTCTGACGCTCTACCACAGGGCACCCCTATAATCTGATTCAACTTGAACAAATGAAACAGAATAAAGACTCTTGCGTTCGAACAGGAAATATTCTCAGTCTACTATGAAGATCCTGAAACAAACAATCCAAGGCTGCGCCATGTGACCTTTACGATAAGCAATTCAAAATACTTGATTCAGTTTAGATCATTTGGGCCGCTTGACCCTACGTCCGATCCACACGCATTGTTGACGTCACCCCTATAGTCTCTCCCTCTAAATTACACAAGGCCAAGATAATCTGAGAAATCTCGCCCCGTGCCTAACAAATGTCCATTCTGCCGACGGAAATACAGCCAGTCTAGTGCATATGAGCAGCACTTGCGAAAGGCCCCCGCAAATCTGGATATCATCTTAGTGTCTACAATAAAATATGCATCCTCACCGACTACTAACGATAACAAAGGAAGCAACATATTGTCTGACAAGGAGCATCTTGCGCCAGGATTCCGACGATGAATCAGCTCGAGATCTCACCGGACATGTGTACGGTGCAGTTGATAACATTAGTCACGACTCTGATACAGAGATACCCAAGGAAACTGAGCGTCAATTACCCTGTCAACCGATGCTTTATGAAGGGGCCGGCGAATATATAGAAGATGTCAAGGATTTTGAGCAAGAACAAAGCAATCTGTGTCACCACCCATGGTCCCCATTTAGTAGTGCACAGCGTTTCAAGCTGGGCTCCTGGTTCATCGAGGGTAAAGTACCTACGTCACAAATCAATGAATACATCTCGAGTGGTGTCGGTAATGCTTCATCGGCTGGTATATTTCCATGCATACGCTTGAGAACCTCCTCCAGGCATTGGATTGACACAGTGCATATCTTCAATGGAACAAAGGGCAGGTTGATGATGGCAAGTGAACATTGCGATTCTTCTATCGCAACCTTCTAGATTCGGTCAGATATCTCCAGTGCCAGATCGCCTGCAGAGATGACTTCATCTATGTGCCGCCCAGGGAATACCACACGAGTGGACAATGGGTATACGCAGAAATGCACATGGTGGACTGGTGGTGGAATCTTCAAGCACAGCCTTATAGCCATTTTGTAAGTAAACAATCGCTTACAGAAACCAGGAGACAGTTTGGCCAGGTGCGGTGCTTTTTCCAATCATAGGGATGTCTGAGCAGATACATCTCACAAACCTCTCCGGTGACAAGAAAGCATGGCCTGTCTATATCACAGTTGGAAATCTTCTGTCTGGCCGGCGCAACAGCCCCACATCCATGGCAGTTCTCCTTCTTGCATTATGGCCGATTTCCCCAAAACTATCAAAGTCCTTCAAAGCAGATCAACACCAGAAACAAATCAACGCTGACACTCTACGGGTGGTATTCGAACTGATCTTTGCCCCTGTACCAGATCCGGCGAGTGACGGCGTACCAATTGGCTGCGACGATGGGAATGTTCGGAGGTGCTTCCCAATCTTGGCTGTGTGGATTGTGAACTACAAGGAAAACGTTGTGCTGCATGGAATAAAATCTGACGTCTGTCCTAGATGCAAGGTGCTTGCGGTGGAATTAGGCACCAACATGAACGTCTATCCAGTTAAAGATTACGCAATATATCACTATTCCGACTATCAAAATTGGATCGGAGAAACAGACCTGGCCGGCATCACGCCTGACAGTCTTGGTATTAGATTAGGTCACAATGTTTTATATGGGCTCAACCGGGTTTCGCCGTCAGATTTACACAAACCAGACATGCTCTAGACAGTTTATCTTGGGTTATTCAAGTACCTGATGTAATAGGGGCACCGTGTAGAGAGGTGAACTCAAAGGTTGCGACCTCACCAAAACTCAAAGTAGAACATAAAGATAGAGTAAAATTCATGAAGAATCAAAACGGTAAAAGTTAATGTAGTTAAGCTTGAAGCTTCACTCAATTTAGTTCTCTTGAGGAAAAGTTGGTTGTCGAAGTAGAAGGCCAAACGCTTAAACTTAAGTAGATATCAGATGTCAGCCTTTGACATTCACCACTACTCGGACCTTGTGCGAGAACCCTGTCCTGATCAGGGTTTGTCCGAGGTCTACCCTGCACCAGGAACTATCCTGCCGGAAGTGTCGGACCAACTCAGGTACACCTGACTCCGTTAATAGGGTATGAGTTTCTGCAATGCATCTCCAATATACCTGCAGGTGGAAAAACTCTTCCCATCAAAGTCATGCCAGTGGCTAACTGTCATGACAACAACCGGAGTCAATACCTAGGTGGTGGACTCACCAGCCAGGTGGTAGTTTTGTCTATACAAGCTATGCAGTCCATTATTCAATCTACCTGACTGTAACGGGGGCACCCAGTAGAGAGGTGAACTCTAAGGTTGCGACCGCACTGAACACTCAAAGTAGAAGATAAAGATGAGGTAAAATAATTCCAAAGAATCAACGGTAAAACTTAATATAGTTAAGCTCGAAGCTTCACTCAATTTAGTTCTCTCGAGGAAAGGTTGGTTTGTGGAAGCAGAATGCCAAACGCTTAAACTTAAGTAGATATTAGATTAAGCCTTTGACATTCACCACAACTTCCGACCTTTGTGCAAACACCATGACCTGCTCAGGCTTTGTCTGATGTCTACCCTCCATCAGGATTTGTCCTGCCGGAAGTGTCGGACTAACTCGGGTACACTTAACTCCGACAATAGGATACGAGTTTCTGCAATGCATCTCCAATACAACAGCAGGTGAAAAACTCTTCCTATCGAAGTCATACCAGTGGCTAACTGTTATGACAACAACCGGAATCAAAACCTAGGTGGTGGACTCACTGGCCCAGTGGTAGTTTCGTCTACACAAGCTGTACAGTCCATCATTTAATCTACGCGACTATCTAATGTGATAAATTGACATGCAAGCTCCCTCGGTGAGATGTAGCCGATGGTTGGCTAAGTTGGCGCTACCCATAGTCAGCCTCTTGGGACATTCTCTACCATGATAAGACTCATACCTCTAGAGTCCAATAACAACCCATGGTAATGGTACAAATCAAGGGGAGAAGCTCCAGGCTGGTTACTGAGGTATTAGTCCCGAAAGCACCCTGGCCTTCGTGGACTTCCTAAGTACCACTAGGAAGACTACCCTACTACCCGTAGGTTATGAATGACTCCTAGGTGCCGGAGAGACCATTTATGGGCGACCCCCATTGTGGCGGTTATCCATACTCCCCTTATATATCCTGCGAACGACATTCATTCGGACGGACGGTGACGACTTATACGGTGTTAAGGCAGCTGCTCCAATGACCTCTTTTAACTAGCAAACGAGCAACTACACAGCCCTCTGCCTAGGACGCGCGGTCCCAACGCTGGGGCCAGAGGGGGCTGTTAGCAAATCCCGCCCAAGTTCAATAGTCTGCTCGGGCCACCTTTACAGATGCATGGGGCCTTCCCGCGCAGATGCATGTACGCCCACGAACATCTAAGAGCCCATAGAATGTGAGGCAATCGACCTCTAAGTTCTAGGATGACTTTGCTGGTGAAGGTAGGGTAACTTGGACACCTCAGTAGGGTAACTGGGGGCAATGGGCATAATGACCAAATTCCCAAGGTAGGGTAACTTTGCCCTCTTATGCCCTTAACCACTCCGGAAGTCCTCCATTCGACCACAGAAGTCATCTCCGAGATCCGTGTAACATTCCCATAATTCCCTTGGTCTTATGCTAATGTTCTCCCGAAAGGTTACCCTGCCTAATAGAGTGTCTAAGGCCACTCCACAGTTCACTAGGCCTTGTCTTTAGGCGAACTAGCATTCTTGTATACTAATATACCAGACCATACCACCTTAGACTACCTCTTGGTATACAATTTCGGCTAAGGTGGTAGTTATTGTAGTTACCTATCGTAGGGTCGATACAGTGACTATCCCGTACGATAATTTGACATGAAAGCTCCCCCTGTGAGATGTAGCCGATGGTTGGCTAAGTGGGCGCTACCCATACTCAGCCTCGCGGCACATACTCTACCGTGATATGACTCATACCTCTAGAGTCCAATAACAACCCATAGTAATGCTACCAATCAAGGGCAGAAGGTCCTGGCTGGTTACTAATGTATTTGTCCCGAAAGCACCCTGGCCTCCTTGGACTACGTAAGTACCACTCGGGAGACTACCCTACTACCCGTAGGCTAAGATAGACTCCTAGGTGCCGGAGAGAACATATATGGGCAACCCCTATTTTGGCGGTTACTCATACTCCCCTTATATATCCTGCGAACCACATTTAGTCAGAGGGACGGCGACGACATATATGGTGTTACCGCAGCCGCTCCAATGATCTCTTTTTTACTAGCAAACGAGCAACTATGCCGCCGTCTGCCAATGACGCGCCGTTGCAACGCAGGGGCCAGAGGGGGGTGTTAGCAGAACCAGCCCAACTTCAATGGCATGTTCAGGCCACCTACACTCAGGAGTGAGGCCTTCCTGTGCAGGTGCGTGTGTGCCTATGAACATTTATGCCCCTGTAGAGTGTGAGGCAATTGACTTCTCAGTTCTAGGATGACTTTGCCGGTGAAGGTAGGGTAACTTGGACTCCTCAGTAGGGTAACTGGGGTCCATGCGCATAATGGTCAATTTCCCAAGGTAGGGTAACTTTACCCTCTGATACCTTTAACCGCTCAGGAAGTCCTTCTATCAACATTAAATGTTATCTCGGAGACCTGTGTAACGTTCCCATAAATTCATTGACTTTATGCGAGCTTACTCCCGAAAGGTTACCCTGCCTAATAGAGTACCCAAGGTTACTCAACTATTGCCTAGGCCATCTCCTAGGTTAACCAGCTATTTATATACTAAGTATATGAGACCATACCACCTCTGATTACCCCTTGGTATACTATTTGGGCTCAGGTAGTAGTTATTGTAGCTACCTATGGTAGGGTCGTTACACCTGATGGACAGGATCCCTGGCTTTCTGGAAAAGCACGGACAACTTGAGGTATTTGACGATGTTTGGATAGCATTTCCCCCTTGCCCAGGATTCCTTCTACCCAAAAAAACCTACCGTGAGGTTTCGCATTGGTACGGGAAAGAGATGCGGACCCATGGGCTGTGTGTTCTAGGCGTTCCGGCTATAGCACTCCGTCAGCCTGGGAGTGGCCAACCTATACTGTTGAAGTGTACTCTCAGATATATCAGGGCGCTGGTAGAATTCAATATGATGGCGCAATACCGAAGCCACACAGAGGAAACAATCACCTATATGGAAAACTATCTGGACAGGTGTCACAAGATGAAGTATATCTTTTTAGAGTTTGGAGTAACAAAATACATACTCGCGAAGATCAATCAGCAACGAAGGGCTACAACATGATAGGGCTAAGGCAAGGGAGCACATCACACTATCAAAACGGCGCCTGATCCGCGATGCAGAAAAGAAAGACAAAACCAAGCGACGTATGGACTGGATCTTTTATGAATCACATTTCAACTTCATCAAGATGCATTTGATCAGTCACTTTGGTGATCAAATATGCCAGTTTGGCAATATTCTGATGTATTCAACCGTCTTTTGCGAGCTAGAGCATAAGCCCCAAATCAAGGCTGGATGGCGTCAATTGAATAAAAACGATGCCTATGGCAAATTGTGCAGAGCAATAGTCGACAACATGGCATCCGAATGAGACTGTTGAATCTGGAACCTCTGCGACATTGGGGTGCAGATCTCTCTCTGGACGTTGTGGAACAGTTGGATACAACTAGTACCACAACAGCGCCTGACATTTGTAGGTGGATGCTGAAGGGACGCCAGGACGATGTTTCCAACATGGCCGATTTTACTCAGGTTTTGGGGGTTTCCATTCAAATGATATGTCGTGGATTGATCCAATACAGCTGGCATAATCTGCCGCCAGAGTGCAGTCTTCCGCAGTACCCTGAGATACTCGAATCACTTCCCGTGGAGCTACTGACACAACCTGAAATTGCAGTTCTTGCGTTTCAAGAAAGCAAAATATCCGACATCCACTGTGCGCAATGCACAGGGGATCTCAACTTTAAGAACTACGGGAGTCGCAATGATTGGGTTTGGGTGCGGGCTGGAACGGAAGACATGTATGGTGCACTCCGGGGCCGCCTTCCGGCCAAGCTCGTTGAACTCTTCAAACTCACTGACTACAGATACAAGGATCGAGTGGGCCGCCTCGCTGGCATTCAGTATGTGAGCACAGTGAACTCAGGGCGTATATCAGACGTATATAGCCTTGTTACCGTCCAAATGAAGGAGGATGCTCGGAGGTTTACTGTAGTTGACATAGGGACAATTCTCGGCCTAGCGCACCATATCCCAGAGGGGGATTGGCGCTGGATTGTCAATAGCCGTATCACTTGGAGAATATTTAACCAGGTATATTAAGGGATTCGGATATCAGAAGGGATCTGCGATGCTATTTTGCCTCGGGGATTTGTTGACTGAGGAACCTAGTGCTAGTATCGTAGTATAAAATCTTCCGATGAACAAACCAGCTATAGAGTAGAAACACCAGATTCATAAAATACAAGGGCGGATAATCAGTAGTATATGACTCGCGCGCAGAAGACATGATTTAACAAAAAAGTGCTAATACTCCCGATGCCAGCCAACGCCACGAAAACGCGATAATAGGCTGCATCCATTAGCAGATTGAAGTAACTTGAACGGGAGCCTGGAGGTATTCAGGACTCTGCTATGAGGCAACCTCCCATCCTGACACAAAGAAGCTTGCAGCGCGACCCGGATGGCATGGGATGTGAGCCGGTGTTGCGAGGAAACTCAGGACACATGGAATTTGAGCGGGTGTTGCCAGGCAACTCAGGACACACAGGATGCAGGGGATGCAGATTCAACATCGCCTGCGTCAAGACGCAACGGCGCCGTATCTGACGCAGGGTAATGTTTTCCTGATGTACCCATAGCCAGCCTTCTGGGACATACTCTACCGAGATAAGACTCATTCCTCTAGAGTCCATTGACCTATAGTATTCCTACAAATCACGAGGAGAAGGTCCCGGTGGGTTACTAAGGTATTTGTCTTGAAAGCGCCCTGGCCTTCTTGGACTACCTAAGTACCAGTAGGAAGACTACCCTACTACCCATAGGCTAAGATAGACTCCTAGGTGCTGGAGAGACCATATATGGGTGACCTCCATTTTGGCAGTTGCCCATACTCCCCTTATATATCCTGCGAACAACATTCTGTGAGACGGACGGCGACAATGTATACAGTGTAGTGGCAGATGCCCAGCTGCTCCTATGACCTCTTTTTATTAGCAAACGAGTAACTATGTAGCCGTCTGCCTATGACACGCCTTCCCATGGCTGGGGCGAGAGAGGGGTATTAGCAAAACCCGCCTAAGTTCAATTGCATGTTCGGGCAGCCCTTACTGAGGCGTGAGGCCTTCCTGCGCAGATCCGTGTGTGCCTATGAACATCTAAGAGCCCATAGAATGTGAGGCAATTGACCTCTAAGTTCTAGGATGACATTGCCGGTGAAGGTAGGGTAACTTGGACACCTCAGTAGGGTAACTGGGACCCATGGGCATAATGGCCAAATTCCCAAGGTAGGGTACCTTTGTCCTCTTATGCCTCTAACCCTTGCGGAAGTCCTCCTGTCAACCCCCAAGGTTGTCGGAGATCCATGTAACGTTAGCATAATTCTCTTGACTTTCTGCGATCATTCTCCCGAAAGGTTACCCTGCCCAATAGAGTGCCCAAGGCTACTCAACTGTTCCCTGGGCCTTGCCCTAGATGAACCAACATTCTTGTATACTAGACCACACCATCTTCGGTTACCTCTTGGTATACTATTTGGGCTAAGGTGGTAGTTATTGTAGCTACCTATCGTAGGGCCTTTACATTATTCACTAGCGGAAGGCGCCCTTTGGTATGCCTAATATAAACCATGGACAGCCAATTGTTTGTTACCACTCTCAGAAAAAGGGTGGCTCGTGCAGTGAGTCTCAAAAACTCAAATTGGATACTGCAAGTGGAATTCGTATGGATAAGGTTACAACTGTTGCTAAAGCAGTACCGGCTTGCGGTCCCAACAATTCTCTCTTCATGGCTATTAGTTCAACTTATTTACCAGCCGGTCGACATCAATGGTTACTCGATAGCGGCTGAAGTACCCTCGTTACCGGTGGGAGAGATACCTTTATAATATACAAATGCATTCCCGATGGCGAACACAAGATTCATGTTGCCAACAATACAGAGATCAGTTCTCTAGGTAGTTCTAATATGACTCTCAAGGTTTGGGATAATGGGAAGCGATGACTGGTAAAGCTAGTCTTGAATAGTTTCTTGTATGTTCAGGCTTATGGTGAGAAGAGTGTACTTTCAGTTTCGCAGCTACAGACTTCAGAAATCTAGGATGAATTTCCTCAGGCTGGAGGTGCTACTTGAGGTATCGTGATGGCTCCTGGGTTGAGGTGATGGAGATGAACAGGCTCTATGTCTTGAGTCCTATGAGGGATTAGGCATTGGGACAACTCGCTGGCAGTGCTTTTGCTATAGACACTGGTGAAGGGGGGGCAAAGGAAGCAGCGGGTTGGCGTTTTAGGCTTGGGCACCTGGGTACAGATGCGATACAGAAGCTATTGCTTCAGAACCACAATGTTCCTAGTCCACGAAGGTTGCCTCGATCCGTTTGCCCTGGTCAGGTGTAAGCAAAATGACACATAAACCTTTCTTGTCAGTCTCACCATCCTCGAGAGCGATACAACTGCTGGAGATTATCCATAGTGATATAGCAGGTCCGATGAATCCAAAGTCGCTTGGGGGAGCAGCTTATCTTCATATGTTTATGGATGACTTTATCAGGTATAAGGTTTGTTATCTACTGAAGTGCAAATCAGAGGCATTTGCTTGCTTTAAGGAGTATAAGACCTTAATGGAGAAACAGCAAGGGAAGGTTATTAAGAAACTTCGCACTGATAAAGCATGGGAGTACACATCAAACCAATTTTGTCATCTTTTGCGACAGGACAGGATTGAAATGCAAAGAATAACCTCTTATATGCCACAATCTAATAGAGTTAGTGAGAGGTCTAATAGTACGGTCATTGGGACGAGGGGTGCTCTCTTGCATACTGTCAATGCGCCTAAGTTCTACTTGGCTGACGCAGCGATGCCAGCGATATATGTTCAAAATCAACTTCCTACGCGCACAATTCAACCAGGTTTCACACCATTCGATCTCTGGCATGGAAGGAAGCCTACATATGAACATCTACAGAAGTAAGAGTATGTGGCCTATGCCCAGGTTCCAAAAGAGACTCGAAAGATGATGGATAAGATGGCCCGGTAATCCATCTTTATTGGGAATGGGGAGACTGCGACGTAGTATCACCTTTATGATCCAGCCGGCAAAAGTTTCTTCATATCACAAGATGTAGTCTGTGCTGAATCAACCTCATACTACAGTAATACCAGCCACACAGTGGGTCAAGCCCAGAGAGGCTACTATGCGCCACCAATTGAGCCTTGGCAGGAGCAGTTCACATGGAGTGATGATTTTGATAAGACAGTTGAGCCTGCTAAGGATAAGGGCAAAGTGTAATGGGGGCACTCTATAGAGAAGTGAACTCTAAGGTTGCGACCACACCAAAGACTCAATGTTGAAGATAAAGATAAATAATTCAGAAGAATCAAAACTGTAAAACTTAATATTGTTAAGCTGAAAGCTTCACTCAATAAGTTCTCTCAAGAAAAGTTGGTTATCGAAGTCGAATGCCAAATGCTTAAACTTAAGTAGATATCAGATTTAAGCCTTTGACATTCACCACTACTCTGACCTTCTGCGAGAACCCTGTCCTGCTCAGGGCTGTCCGAGGGTTACCCTTTATCAGGAGTTATGCTGCCGGAAGTATCGGGCCTGCTCGCGTACGCATAACTCTGTCAATAGGATATAAGTTTCTGCAATGCATCTCCAATTCAATGGCAGGTGGAAAATCTCTTCCTATCAAAGTCATGCCAGTGGCTAAGTGCGATGACAACCAGAGTGAATACCTATATGATGGACTCACTGGCCCAGTTGTAGTTTTGTCTATACAAGCTATGCAGTCCATCATTTAATCTACACGACTAGTCAATACTATTTTTAGATATGCAAGCTCCCCGGGTGAGATGCAGCCGATGGTTGGCTCAGTGAGCACTACCCATAGCCAGCCTCTCAGGACATACTCTACCGTGATAAGACTCATACCTCTAGAGTCCACTGAGAATACATAGTAATGCTACAAATTAAAAGGAGAAGGTTGCAGCTAGTTACTTAGGTAATTGTCCGAAAAGCACCCTGGCCTCCTGGGACTACCTGAGTACCTCTCGGAAGACTAACCTACTACCTGTTGGCAAAGATAGACTCCTAGGTGCTGGAGGGACCATTTATGTGTGATCCCTTATTTGATGGTTACCCATACTCCACATATATATCCTGCGAACAACATTCAGGCAGACCGATGGTGACGATGTATACAGTGTTCTGGCAGCTGCTGGAATGACCTCTTTTTACTAGCAAATAAACAACTACACTGCTGTCTGCCCATTACTCGCTGTTCCAACGCTGGGTCCCAGAGGGGTGTTAGCTAAACCCTCCCAAGTTCGATAGCATGTTCGGACCACCCCTGCTCAGGCGTCTGACCTTTCTGCGCAGGTGCCTGTGCGCTAATAAACATCTAAGAGCGCATAGAATATGAGGCAATTGACCTCTAAGTTCCATGATGACTTTGCTGGTGAAGGTAGTATAACTTGGTGTAATGGCCCTACAATAGGTAGCTCCAATCATTATCACCTTAGCGCAAATGGTATACCAAGTGGTAACCAGTGGTGGTATGGTCTTGTATACTTAGTATACAAATATCTTGTAAACCTAGGATAAGGTCTAGGGAATAAGTTCGCATAAAGTCAAGGAAGTTATGGGAAAGTTACACATACCTCTGAGATAGCATTAAGTGTTAAGAGGTGAACTTCCAAAGCAGTTAAAGGAATAAGAGGGCCAAGTTACCCTACGTTGGGAATTTGACCATCATGCATGGACCCCAGTTACCCTACTGAGGAGTCCAAGTTACACTACCTTTACTACCAGCAAAGTCATCCTAGAACTTAGAGGTCGATTGCCTCACATTCTATGGGCTCGTAGATGTTGTTGGGCGTACATGCATCTGCGCGGGGAGGCCAAATGCCTGTGTAAGGGTCGCCCAAACATACTATTGAACTTGGACGGGTTTAGCTAACACCCTCCTCTGGGCCCAGCATTGGGACGGCGTGTTATAGGCAGACAGCTGTGTAGTTGCTCATTGGCTAGTTAAAAGTGGTCATTGGAGCAGCTGCCGTAGCACCATATAAATCATCACGGTCCGTCCGACTGAATGTTGTTCGTAGGATATATAAGGGGAGTATGAGTAACCGCTAAAATGGGGGTTACCCATATATGGTCTCTCCGGCTCCTAGGAGTCTGTCTTAGCCCACGGGTAGTAGGGTAGTCTTCATATTGGTAATTAGGTACTCCATGGAGGCCAGGGCGCTTTCAGAATTAATAACTCAGTAACTAGCCGGGACCTTCTCCCCTTGATTTGTAGCAATACTATCAGTTGTTATTGGACTCTAGAGGTATGAGTCTTATCATGGTAGAGCATGTCCTGAGACGCTGGCTCTGGGTAGCGCCCGCTTAGCCAACCATCAGCTACATCTCACCAGGGGAGCTTGCATGTCAATTCAACATATTAGACAGTGGTGTAGATCAAATGATGGACTGCATAACTTGTATAGACGAAACCACCACTGGGCCAGTGAGTCCACCACCTAGGTATTGATTCCGGTTGTTGTCTTAACAGTTAGCCACTGGTATAACTTCGATGGGAAGAGTTTTTCCACCGGCGGTTGTATTGAAGATGCATTGCAGAAACTCATATCCTAGTAATGGAGTTAAGTGTACCCGAGTTGGTCTGACACTTCACGCAGGATAAATCGTGATAGAGGGTAGACCTCGGACAAACCCTAAGCCGGACAGGGTACTCGCACAAGGTCAGAGTAGTGGTGAATGTCCAAGGCTTAAATCTGATATCTAGTTTAGTTTACACGTTTGGCATTCTACTTCGACAACCAACTTTTCCTCGAGAGAACTAATTGAGTAAAGCTTCGAGCTTAACGATATTAAGTTTAACCGTTTTTATTCTTCGTGAATTATTTACTCTATCTTTATCTTCTACTTTGAGTTCTGGTCCGGTCGCAACCTTACAGTTCACCCCTCTATACGGTCCCCCCGTTACACTTGAATACCTCAGTAGGGTAATTGGGATCCATGGGCATAATGGCTAAGTTCCCAAGGTAGGGTAACTTTGCCCACTTAGGCCTTTAACCTTTACGGCACTCCTCCTGTAGACACATAATGTTGTCTCCGAGACCCATGTAATCTTCCCATAGTTCTCTTGACTTTATGCGAACTTACTCCAGAAGGGGTACCCTGCCTAATAGAATACCCAAGGGTACTCTATTGTTCCCTGGGCCTTCCACTAGGCTAACCAGACATTTGTATACTAAGTATACAAGACCATACTACCTCTGGTTACCACTTGGTATACGATTTAGGCTAAGGTGATTGTTATTGTAGGTACCTATTGCAGGCTTGTTATACAAAGGGAAGTTGAAAAACATTCTGAAAGTCCTTGAGAAGGAAGAAAACAACGAAGATGCATTCGATTGGGGAGACTCTCAGGCGATACTAGCATCTCTTCTGATACAGAAACCGCTAGTTGAGCTAGAATCTAAAGAAGAGTCACTAAATCAAGATGGTCGGAGTGTGGAGAACATGCCAGCTTGTACAAGGAAGAAGAGGCATATCTCACCAACTCTGGGTATGATTGGAGGGCTCAGGGCTGGTGGTGATACTTCCTACTAGGAATCGGAAACAGGACAATTCCCTACAGGAGGGACAGGGGGTCCACAGCCTGATCCAGGCAGTTTCAGTACATCAACCACCTGTGAAGCAATACTTGCTACTGTGTGCATAGTAGTGGCAGGACCGAATACTTATAAGTCGGCGATTGAGTCAGATGAGGCAGCTCAGTGGCAGGAGGCTATCAACGCTAAGTGCCCATCGCTGAAGAAGAATTGAGTATTAACATTTATCGACACAGTACCAACTACAAGGGGGGAAATTCCCACAAAACTAATTTTACAAAGGAAGCTTAATCCTGCAGTGGAGGTAGTCAGATACAAGTCACACCTGGTAGTTTGCCTTTGTCAGGTCGAAGGTTTAGATTTTACTGATAGGTTCGCGCCTGTGGCCAATTTATTGAGTGTTCGAGTTGAATTATCTATTGCAGTGGCAAAGGGTTGTGCAGTACATAAAATGGATGTGGTCAAAGTGTTCCTGAGCAGCGGGTTGCAGGAGAAGGTTTATGTTTCACTACCTGTGGGGGTATTTGGGGAACAAAGACTTGCGTATCTCAATAGGAGTCTTTATGGATTGAAACAATCCCTCCCAGTACTGGTATACCATGATTGACAACTTTCTTATCATGACAATAGGGTTCTGGCATGGCAGATTCATCTGCTGTATCATTACACAAGAAAATGGAACTATCCGGATGCTCTGCATTGACCATATTCTAATTGCTGGGGCTTTTGGTAAACTGAAGCTCATATGCGATACATTGAATATCAAGTTCGAAATCATTGATCTTGGAACTGTGAGCAACTTCTTGGGTATGGTTATGTCGATGGATACATGTGGTCATATAATTTCCTTGAAGCAGGAAGGATATATTGACTGGGTGTTGGAGAAGTTTGGAATGACTGATTGCAAGCCTGTTGGAAAACCTAATGAGAAGGACAAGCTGGGCATGAAGGAAGAGGAAGCCGAATCCAGCGACCACACTTTCTATTTACAACTTAAAGGGACTCTAGGATGGATTGTGATAGGTATCTATCCCGATATCGCCTTTATGGTTTCTTATCTGCAAGGTTTAATACAAATCCTAATGAATCCTATCAATTGTTACTGGCTCTGTGCCAAGAGGGTTCTTCCAAATCTTACAGGGACAAAGAGACTACAGCTCACTCTTGGGGGAGGAATGCGTGCAGGCATGTAACTGGTACAGGTTACCAGTTTAGGTATGGATTTGTTTTATGTATTGTTTCAGGATACGAGTTCAGGAGACTTGTATGCCTTGTTGCTTTGTGTTATGTTGTGTTTTAGGATACGAGTTCAGGAGACTTGTAAGCCTTGTTTTTTGTTACTTGAATTGTTTCAGGATACGAATTCCGGAAGTTCATAAGCCTTGTTTATTGTTTGATTGTTTATGGGTCAGGTATCATTTGATGCCACAGGATTTGGATATGATTGATGCAAGATGGATTATCGCAACTGTATTTAAAGACCTGTATCTCTTCAGACTTAGAGAGATCAGACTTTGACAGACAGAGTTTTCAATATACTTGGTTGAACAGTTATCTTATGTTCAGTTCCATTCGAGGATCTTTGACCTTCACACAGACCTAAAGCACTTGGCCTTTCTCTTAGTAGTTTCGATAAAGTAATAGAGTTGATTCAATTACATGTTGGCGTCTCCGGTACTTGATCTCGTGTATACCACCAGTTTGGTTAGAGTCAATATTGATACCCCTTTGCAAGACTGCTACCCCACGGGAAGTGGTTACAATGCGTATGTTTAACTGAATTTGTGGATTCAGACTTTGCCAGCAACATAGGAATACTAAAGTCAACCTCCGGATATCTCTTTCTTCTAGGAATAGTCTTGATCCAGTGGCATTCCAAACGCCAAGCTATTACAGCTATGAGCACAGCAGAGGCGGACTTTATCGCAAGCATGTCAGCAATTCAAGAGCTTCTATGGTTTCAGAACTTGGTGAAAGAAATCATTAGATCCAAGCTACCTGTCAGTATTCTCTATAATGACAACCAAGCCTTACTCACTACATTGAAAGACACAACCTATAAACCTCACAGCAAACACATTGGTATTCAGATACATTAAATCCGAGAATTTATAGAAGATGGGAAGGAGGCCATGATGGATTACTGCAGGACACAAGACATGGTCGTGGATAGGTTAACAAAACCCCTTGCACTTAGCAAGCAAGTTTAATTTGTATGGATATGTGGATTGTCTTAATACCTTTCCAGTTCTAATTTGTTTAGATAGTTCATGATACTCATAGGCCGAATAGGGAGTATTAAATGGGCATCTATACAGGTGGTACATGTAGGGGGAGTGTTGAGTGTAGTAAGGTATGGGCAACTACCCTAGTTGTGTTGTGGAGAGCACAGAAAAGCATTGAGGGTAAAACACTAGTTGCACACCCATGTTTGATAGTACTATTTAGTTAGCAGCAGTGCGCATCTGAGAATAGAACAAGTTCTCTCTCACATTCACCACATCCACCACAGAACAGGTTGGAGTTATATGACGAACATGTCGCCATTGCAGTACCTTCCTTGGGCAGTGGGGGTAGCTTGGAGGGGTAGAGTGGCCACTAACAGTGCCAGTGGGTATGTTTATATGTAAATCTCTGTGGGAGTATATTACCAGTAAGTGGAGGTTGTATTTATCAATTGGAAAGGAGGAGAGAGAATATATGCTTGTCCATTTAGAAAGTCTCTGAGCGCTTTGCATCTATTAGGACCTATCTTGGCACGAAAGTGTCTGGAGCCTTGATAAATTTCCAAGTGGAGGAAGCACAGTGAGTGGGGGTAACCTGATTTATTGACTTGGAAGGAGTTGCAGGTACTCAGGTACGTTACCGGTCTAGTGGTGGAAGAGCTAAAGGTCGGTTTCATGTCCAATTCTAGGGATTCTGATACATGTGATTCCTTCGGCCACAATGGTTGAGGATTGTTGGGTGATAGCTTAGGAAAGTAAAGTAGTGTAGGGGGGAGCGTAGTATCTAGATTTTGTGGAACTGGGATTAGTATGTATTGTATTATATCTGCCCATACGGGGCAGTCCTGAATCCTCCCATAATAGGTATTGTGCTGGTTGTTTCCTTGACTGTGGAGAATACTGGAACGACAGAATAGATGATATTTATGTAAATTGGATATTTTAGGGCCAGGGCAATGTGCAGCAAGATTTTACTTGATCTATGGGTAAGTAGGAATTGATTCTGAATTGTGTTGGAGGACAGTGCCATAGGAGTAACATAAATAGAATAATTAGACAAACTTGGGTATAAACATGTGCATCCAGTTAAGTAACTATTTATCACTCGATATCAATGAGTGCAGTACTTGCTAGAAGAAGGACGGAAAATGAGCGAAGGGGAAATCCTGGAGGATTAGAGGTTGTATCATAGCTGTGGTTGAGATTAGGGAGAGGTAAAGGAAGAGAGCAACCCAAAATATAAAGGAGGAAACCTAAGCTAAGTCCCAGTAACAGGACCCAGAAGTAAACACATCGGTGGAACCCGAATGTAAGCTAGGATAAGAAAGGTATTATCCCTTTGAAAATTAACCGAACATTGCCATACAACAGTGCCCCTGGCGCACTCCCTTTTCAACACCACTTGCGAACAAATGCCTATCAAAATCACAACCAAAGGATTATTTAAAAATAAAAGAAATACATAATTGTAATTAATACTTTGTATACCACTCATCTGCATCAATAATTGCCTCAATTCTGTGAACTATAAATTCTGTCAAGCTATCAAAGATCAAATCTTTCCAACAAAAGGTGACTACTTCTTCAATAGTCTTCCTGATCCTATTTTTAGGCCACTTCATGAGAAGAAGCTCAGAATAGTCATTGTGAAGCATGGCTTTCATATGTGAGCAAATTTGTTTAATAGGATTAAGATCTGGTGAATAAGGGGTCATTTCTTTTAGAGTAACACTATCCAGCCTGAACCATCTCATAAAGGGGTAAGTTTGTGCATTGTCAATAATTAAAACAAATTCCTCCTCTTCTATTCCCTGCATTATTTCTGCCATATGCCTTGAAAATTATATAATAGATCTTGCAGTAACCTCTTGGGGATGAGAATTTGGGAGGAAGTTTGCGATGTTGTGGAATCGAAGGTCGCTGCACCAAGTGTTAGGTTACTTTTACTAAGGGACAATATAATATGCGTGTGGCTTTGTTAGAACCTACACTTTGGCTTTTTTCATTGTGAATCAAAAACATGTCTAATGTATGGCAACCACAAAAACCACTCCTGATATAAATGCTATTTTGTATTTATCAAGGGAAAAATTACTTCCCAGTATTAGTTAGAAACTTTAAAAATAATATAACTTGATCAAAATCTAATACAATATGTAAGATATATTTATATGTATTTAAATATATCAAAAGGACTTATTTGATATAGTTTTCTACTAGGTTAATCTTTAAGAAATGGTAATCTGCCAAGTTTTTTTAGTCTTGGCAGGGTTTTAGGTAGAGATTTAATGTGTCTTTTTATATAGAAGGTTGCAACTAAAGAGTACTACTTTAATGTCAACAGTAAATAATAACACAATGGTTAATTCAATTGACAAAATTAATTTACAAAGATGGCTAAAAGCTGGGAGAATTTTTCTCTAGAAAAAAGTTACTTTTAAGATATTTCATATAAGTATGGTTTTATTAGAACATGCATATAGACTTTCTTAATTATCAAGAGGAAAACATGTTTGAAGAGTGGCAGCCACAAAAACCACTCCTGAGATAAAAGAAATTTTGTTTTTATCAACTGCAAAATGACTCCACAGATTTAATCAAAAATTTTAAAAATAAAATAATTTGATAATAATTCAATACTATATGAGTGTGAATAAGTTAAAAACTAAACAATAGCAACTTACCAGAAAATATGAATTTTGATGTAATGACTCCCTGGGTGGTTGTGGTAATGTGAAAGGATAATGATATTGTCTCTAACCAAATTAGTGGTATAAACAAGTTAAAATACTGGAAACGTCAATGAGTAATTGAGGAGACCCTATTATGTTATTGATTAGCAAAAATTATTACCTTTGTCCTGAGTGTCCTGTGCATCAGACACTCAGAATGCTTAAAATATCAACTGTTAGCCTAGATGTGGTATCAGCATGACTTTGTGTCCAGATATCAACAAGTGTATCTCTTCATCTCACGGCGCAGATCCTCAATATATAGTTACTGGGGCCGCAATCCTGATGCCTTTCCTAGCTAAGCCCGACAGCTAGCTGGAATCCGATTATGGCCTTCACATCTAAATGACATCTGATCTATAACTCTCTTATGATGTTTGCTTCTGATAGTAGGTTCTTAGATCATATTGATCTCATGTCATCTTGCTCATCTAGATGGAGCACACAGTACTTTGATGATTCAGATAGTATCCAGAAGCTAGAGGGTGATATTTGGACCCCCTCTGTATTCCCTTTCAGGATTGGGCGTGTTCACCTAATATCATTCTGATGGCTTTTATATGGTTTCTCTCAACTATATTGAGAGATAGTTCATATGCTAGTTGCCTTATAGCAGCGTCCTGAATACCTTTAGGCGCCCGCGCAAGTTACTTCAATCTGCTAATGGAGGCAGCCTATTGTCGCGTCTTCATTGTGTCGGCTGGCATCGGGAGAAGTAGCACCTTCTGTTTTTAAATCATGTCTTCTGCAATCAGGTCATATAGTACTGATCATCCGCCCTTGTAGTTTATAGATCGGGTGATTCTACTCTATAGCTTGTTTATTCATTGGTAGATTTTATACTATTATACAAGCACTAGGTTCCTCCCTCAATCAATCCCTGACGCAAAGTAGCATCGCCGATGCCTTCTGATATCCGGATCCCTTAATATACCTCGTTAAATATTGTCTAATCAATACGGCTATTGACAATCCAGGGCCAATCCCTCTCCAGGATAAGGTGCCCCAGGCTGAGAATTGTCCCTATGTCAACTACAGTAAACCTCCGAGCATCCTCCTTCATTTGGACGGTAACAAGACTATGTACTTCTGATATAGGCCCCGAGTTCACTGGGCTCAAAAACTAAACGCCAGCGAGGCGGCGCACTCGATCCTCGCATCTGTAGTCTCTCATATTGAAGAGTGCAATGAGCTTGGCTGGAAGACGACCAAGGAGCGCACGATATATGTCTTACGTTCCGGCCCGCACCCAAACCCAATCATTGCGACTCGCATGGTTCATAAAATTGAGAGCCCCTATGCATCACACACGGTGGATGTTGTATATTTCTGTTTTTGGAATGCAAGAACTGGAATTTCTAGTTATGTCAGTAGCTCCACTGGAAGTGATTCAAGTATCTCAGGGTCCTCCGGAAGACTGCGCTCTGGCGGCAGATTATGCCGGCTGTATGGGATCAATCCACAACTTTTAATTTCAATGAAAACCCCAAAAACCCAACTAAAATCGGCTATGTTGGAAACATCGTCCCGGCATCCCTTCAGCATCCTCCTTCGAATGTCAGGCGCTGTTGTGGTCCTAGTTGTGTCCAACTGTTCCACCACGTCCGGAGAGAGTTCTGCACAGCAACGTCGCAGAGATTCCAGACTCAACGGTCTCATTCAGATGGCATGTTGTCAACTATTGGTCTGCACAATTTGCCGTGAGGCATCGTTTTTATTTGATTGCTGCCATCCAGCCTTGATTTGGATCTTATGCTCTAGCTCGCTGAACTCGGTTGAATACATCGGAATATTGCCAAACTAGCGTATAAGATGATAAAAGTGACTGACCAAATGCATCTTGATGAAGTTGAAATACAATTCACAAAAAATCAAGTCCATAGGTCACTCAGTTTGTTCTTCCCTTTCTGTGTCGTGGATCAGGCGCTGTTTCGAAGGTACGATGCGCTCTCTTGTCTTAGGCCTATCATATCGCAGCTCCCTTCTTTGCTCATCGATCTTCAGGTGTATATCTTTAGTTACTAGAAACGCTAAAAAGATATACTTCATCTTGTAAAACATGTCAAGATAGTCTTCCATATAGGTGATTGTTTCCGATGTGTGGCTTCGGTATTGAACCATCATATTGAAATCTACCAGCGCCCTGAAGCATCCGAGAGCACGATTGAATGGTATAAGTTGGGCACTGGCAGGCTGACGCAGTGCCACAACCAGAACGCCTAGAACACACAGCCCAAGGTTCCGCATCTCTTTCCCTTGTCACTGCGTAACCTCGCTGCAGGCTTTTTTGGGTACAAGGAATCCTGGATAAGGCGGTAATGCTTTCCAAACTTCGTCAAATGCCTCAAGTCGTCCGTGCTTTTTCAGAAAGCCCTGGATCCAGTCCATCAGGTGCTTGAATAACTCAAGATAAACTGTCTGGAGCATGTCTGGTTTGTGTAAATCTGAAGGCGAAACCTAGTTGAGCCCATAAAAAACATTTTGACCTAATCTAATACCAAGACTATTAGGCGTGATGTTGGCTTTTTCGGTTTCTCCGATCCAATTTTCATAGTTGTAATGGTAACAGATTGCGTGATCTCTAACTGGAAAGACTTTCATGTTGGTGCCTAATTCGACCGCAGGCACCTCGCATCTAGGACAGACGTTGGATTTTATTCCATGCTGCGCAACGTTTTCCTTAGGGTCTGCAATCCATGCGGCCAAGAATGGGAAGCACCTCCGAACCTTCCCCATGGCGCAGTTAATTGGTACACCATCATGGGCCGGATCTTGTAGTCGTGCAAAGATCAGTTTGAATAAGCCCCGTAGGGTGTCAGCGTTGATTTGTCTCTGGTGTTGATCTGCTTTGGAGGACCTTGATAGTTTTGGGGAAATGGGCAATAATGCAAAAAGCAGAACGGCCATGGATATGGGGCTGTTGCGCCGGCTGGACAGAAGATTTCCAAGTGTGATATAGAGAGGCCATGCTTTCTTGTCGTCAGAGAAGTTTGTGAGATGCGTCTGATCAGACATCCCTATAATCGAAACAAGTGTCGCACCTGGCAGAAGTGTCTCCTGGTTTCAGTAAGTGATTGTTTACTTAAAAAAGAGTTATGAGGCTGTACTTGAAGATCTCACCACCAGTCCGCCATGTGCATTTCTGCATATACCCGTTGTCCACTAGTGTCGTATTCCCTGCGTGCCGAGTAGCCGAAGTCATCTCAGTAGACGATCTGGCGTAGGAGATATCTCACACAATCAAGAATGTTGCAATAGAAGAATGGCAATGTTCGCTTGCCATCATCAACCTGTCCTTCGTTCCATTAAAGATATGCACTGTGAGGATCCAATGTTTGTAGGAGGTTCTCAAGCCTATACATAGAACTATACACGGCCGATGAAGTATTACCGAGACCACGCAAGAAGTATTCATATATTGGTGACCTAGGTACTTTACCCTCAATCAACAAAGACGCTAGCTTGAAACCATCCAGGCTACTAATTGGGGACCATGGGTGCTGACACAGATTGCTTTCTTCTTCTTCAAAACCCTTGACATATCCTCTAGAATCGCCAGCCCTTTGATAAAGCATCAGTTTACTGGGTAATGGACTCCCAGTTTCATTGAGTATCTGTGTATCAGACTTGTGACCGATGTCATCGAATGCACCGTAGGCATGTCCGGTCAGATCTGGATCAGATTCATAGTCGGAATCCAGGCGGAGATGCCCCTTGTAGGGCAATATGTTGCCTCCTTTGTTATCGTTAGTAGTTGGTGAGGATGCATATTGTATTGTACACGCTAAGACGATATCCAGCTTTGCGTGCACATTTCGCAGGTGCTTCTCATATGCACCAGAGCGGCTGTATTTCCGTCGGCAGAATGGACATTTGTTAGGCATGGGCAAGATTTCTCAGATTATCTCGGCCTTAGGTAGTTTTGAGGGTAAGGCTATCAGGATGTTGTCAACAACTCATGTGGATTACACGTCAAGTCAAGTGGCCCAAATGATCTAAACTAGATCAAGTATTTTAAATTGCTTAGCGAAATGGTCACATGGCACAGCCTTGGATTGTTTGTTTCAGGATCTTGATAGTAGACAGAGAATATTTCCTGTTCGAACGCAAGAGTCTTTATTCCGTTTGATTTGTTCAAGTTGAATCAGATTATGGAGGTACCCTGTGGTAGAGTGTCAGATCCTGGTTCCCTAACAAATTGTTAAAAATAGTTGAATCTTCCAACCGGCTCAAAAGATCATAGTGTTTTATATATAATGGGAATAGATGAACCCCAGAGGACCTTATACCAAGAATCATCTGCCATTCAGAACTTCCACAAGATGCACATGATGCATATCTCCAGCCTCTCATATTTATCAAATCAATATACTCAAAAACATATTCGACATGGCGCAGAATATCAAGATCATTCAATACGCACTGATGCTACCCGGTGGGCCGCAGCTGGCACCGGCAGGTCAGACATATCAGCTTCCTGCTAATTCTCTCATTGGAGAAATCCCATTTGGACTGTCAGAAAAAAGAGCAATCACTGAGCATAAGATGTCAATGGGCATCGTGGTTGGTCTCCAAGGAGACGCCATATTCGGTACATGCCGGGACACTGTTAAGTATCAAATGTTAGCCAGGGGTTATCAGACAGATCTTCACCACTTCCCTGAGGCAGAATTCCTGCAAATTGTTGCCCGCTTCCCGCAGTTGAGATCCGTCTGCGATGAACTCACCACTGCCCCTGCACTGAATAACATACCTGGTATACAGGAGCTGGACAAGGCAGTGGTCCAACTGGTTAAGGACTGTGGGAAGAAGTAGACTAATACAATCAACATGAAAGATAAGCCGTTTCCGCAGGTGTTGGGAGTCCCTCCGGTGCCAGTGATCGTCTCAAACATATTACTCCCTGCAAATCCCCCCCCTGGGAGCCAGTGGGGTCTTGCAACAGCTGAACAGAATGCCGGTGCTGGTGCCCCAAATGCTCCCACGGCCAATGCACCCGGGCCAGCTCAATTCCAACCTGCCCAGGCTGCTGGTCCATACCAAATCCCTCCTACCCCGCAGAATCCCCAAGGCTTAATACAACGTCCTTTGGCAGTGTCTGGAAATCCTGGTCCGTCAGGAAGTGCTGGCCAGAATATGCCTCCCCCAACGATGCGCCCTCTCACATTGCAGTTCCCCTCATCTGCTAGCACACTCAAAATATCAGGTGCTGCATTGGTGAATAACCTACAACAAATGTTTCCTCAGGTCGTGGTCAATAACCATCCACTAAACAATCCTCCTCAGACAGCCGGTAGTGCAAACCAAATCCAGCCTCCCCGCCGAATCCCGAAGGGCCAAACCAACCTCCCTCGACAGCGTCTGCAAATGCTGGTCCGTCAGGAAACCAAATCCAGAGTCTCCGGCCGAATCATCAAGGGCCAAACCAACCTCCCTCGACATCGTCTGCAAATGCTGTTCCATTAGCAAACCAAGTTCAGCCTCTTCAGGCAATTGCCCAAGAGGCACACCAACCTCCCTCTATGGTGTCTGCCGGTCCTGGTCCGTCAGGAAGCCCAACGCAGCATAATCCTCTCCCGGTGATTGCCCCTGCGATATTAAGATTGCCCTCGTTAGGAGTCAGAATGCACACAATGGGTGCTCCCCTCATGAATAACCCTCTGCAAATCCAACCAGCTGCCCCCTTAACTATTCTTGGTACGCCGGCACCGGCCAATTATGAGGCAAAGATAATTCGCCATGCCCTAGATCAGCCTAATGTAAGGCAAAACCTGCTAGACCTATGTGATGTAACGCAAATAAGTGAGTCTTTTTCAAAATAAGCCCTATGATTTGTATGGTAACTTACTAACACATGAGATACTGACTGGAGAGCTCTACTTGGTCACCCACAGGCTCTGCTCATTGTTTGGCAACGATATCCAGTTGATTGCGACGCACCACAACCCAATTATCGCATCGTCTTTTGGCGCTATCCTCATATCAATGGTGTGGATTTTCCAGAGTTCAATTCATATGACATTGGGGGCTTGTCATCGGCAATTTTAAGATGTGTACCCTCAGACAGCATTCGCTACATATTCGGCACCTAGGTGAAGGCCGGCGCGAGCTTTGTGAAGACATTACGCACAGGTTACATTATTCAAATTATATTTCCATCCAGAGTGACCAGGACCTATGTACCTAACTCTTTTCGAATCAACCTAATAAGGACCCACATGACATGCTCGTTTATTTTCATCGCCCATCAATGTCAGCTAGACCGGCTATACAACCAGAGCCGAGACACATATACCTTGCACCAAATGCTGTCTCTAATTGGGCAAATGCCTTAGCCGGACATAATGTTAACCCGGCAGCTCAACCGAAGGAAAAAGCTATTCCCTTGAACGGTACTACGGCCAGCGGATCATAAAACCCACATGATTCTCAATATTTTCTTCTGGGATGGTCCAGCTCATCATCAGATGTTTCAGACAACTTTGATTTGCATTATAGTAGGGTTGTCAGTATGAGATCACCCGTTGACGAAGGCGCCAATTCCACCAGACGTCTGAAACCTCTCTCAATGAAACCGCAGGGAATGCTGAACACATATCGCATCATGAAACAGCTCTGGACTCCAACACATGACGATAAGGCACGGAAGCGTGAGGGGCATTTTGACGTTGATAATTTGGACGAGTGCAGGTCCAAAATGCACTGTCTTTTTGCTTCTGCTAATGGATTTTTGAAAGAGGACCAGCTTCAGATGCGCTGAATGGTTTTCGAAGACAATAGTCAGGACGAGCTTCAGGTTAAGAGACTATGTTTGTCCCCGAGAGTGTAATCTATATTATGGTGTATAGATTGACGCGGAGTGTATTAGAATTTGATATTGATTGTTTTAATAGAGTATCATAATTAGACATAGAACAGATTCAATTTCTCATAGCACGTCAATCAAGTCCGAGGTGTTCATCTGCGTCAGCTGAAAGTCATTGTTAGGCATACCAGAAGGCTTAGCCTTCTATTAGTGAATAAAGACCTATAGTTACCCTACCTTAGCATTCTGAGTTCAAAAGGACAAGCCAATACCCCCCTCCGGCACCAGCATTGGGACAGCGCTACACCGGCAGATGCCGCCGTTGTTGCGTCCCCTCACCAAAGACTGGGTCATTTGACCCCTCCTCGTAACCCCGTATATGTCGCGGCCATCCATCCGACTGGATCCCGTCTGCAGGATATATGAGGAAAGGCCTTTGGCGAGCTTATGCAGGTGGTTCGAGCCAAACCGGTTGACGTCGCATAACGTTACCGAGCACTAAAGCCAAGAGTCGCGAAGGTGGTCACTAAGTAACGGGACGTTTTTACGGATAATGGTTAAACAACACATTCTATACTCCACGCTCTCGCGATGAAAGTCGCAGAAGTGAATGGTGTTGTTGGATAAGGTAGTCTGAGAAATCAGGCAAACCCGCACTCACAAACATCAATAGTGTTCTTCAGATACTGGAGGAACCATACGATAACGATATGACTATGGAGGGATAATGGCGATTGCAGCGATTATCGTGACAAGTCTGTCTTAAGCCTCGCAGCTGTCGAGTGCCGAATGCATCAGCAATGCTGAGAGGTTCGATAACAATGCTGGCCCCTTTGTTGATTCGATCATAAAGACCATTCTGCGTATGCAATGGTAGACAAGACTCCATGCCGACGAAGATGAATCGTAACCAATGAACTGATGTGTGGGAGCACCATCAGGACAATTCATGGTGTTGTGATTCAGAAGTTGAAGTGAGATAACAAAATTGTCAGAGTCAAATGGTGTTTGCACTTACAGAAAAAAGCTGGAGTTTGTTAGCCGGTACTTAGATAGTATGAAAGCTAGATGTAGCCTGCGACCACCCAGACGCAGCATATAAATATCAAGGTGCCTCCCGAGCTATTTGAACATTATCAAGCAACGGAGAAGAGATCTTATCAATATAAGTTTTTACGTTAAAAAAATCTTTATCACTTTACCTACCTCTATTTGAAACATTGAGCCTTCCTAGACAATCTCCGTCTACGATTAAGATTATCGGCCTGAGTTATCTCGCAAGACTTTGTAATAGGCTCCCGCCTAACAGTCATCATACCCTGGGGTTGTGTTCGCGGTGTGATGGGCAGCAGAGTTGGGTTGACGTCTTATTCCCAGCCTTAGCCCTTTGTGGAAGCCAAGGGACACCAAGGTGCATCGCAGTAAACGATGTCTCGCGGCGTCAAACTCAGATATGGCTTAAAAAGGTGTTTGACAACACGCGATGGCAGACCAAGCCATTTATCTATTCTCTACCTTCGGTATATGCTCCCTTTGCAATTTGTTCTTCTATCGACGATCATTGTTAGTTACGTTCGCAATACTTTACCAAGAATGTGTGTTCTACACCCAATGCTACCCCAGGCGCCTACAGTACATGCCGGACCCTACGGGCGACAAACAAGGAAGAGCAAGAGCAGACCCAACACTGTTGCTCTTCACGCCTATAAGAGGTCCTCTCATGCGCCTGATCCACATCTTCCGGTTACCTCTAGACACACCACACTTACCATTGCACTTTTCGAAAGCGCCCCGACGGCCTTTTTCAGGAGAGATATTTACGTCAACTAAAATCCATACCCTCTAAGCCTCACTTGACGTCATATCAATAGCCTTAGTCGGCCAACCATTTTGTTTGCCCTGGCGGCTTGATCCAATTCATGCATCCACACACAAATGGCGCCCCCTGGCAGAGTGAGACGTCAATTACACAAGAGAAAGTAACAAAACATTCACAGCTAACTTTAGAGATCAAGGTTAACTCGCTGCTTCTCAGACGTCCCGTGGATTAGCCTTGCACGCCAGAGGTTCAGAGCGGAATATGAAGAAGAAGTCTCACACGTTCCACAGGCCGTCACCCCGCGCAAGACGCATTGTGAGCAATCATTGTCCCCCCTGCTGTGCATGAATAGAATTGTGAACTGACAAATATTTCATTTTTTCAAATGAACAGAGAACTGGAGCCTGTTGAGCGTGCACACTTCCAACCAGCTGTCGGGAATTCAGGGTATTTAGATCCAAAGTATCAAGTAGTCTGAATCGGTTATACTAACTGTCTAACTCAAACCAGGACTGTATATGGTGACATTGCGTATACGAAATCATGGTGTGGATTCAAGCATCCGCGTGACGCATCTGCCGTTTATGCTACATGGCGCGAGCCAATCAAGGCCTATCTTATAGCTCGCCTTCCTGACCCCAGTCGCCTAACTGAATCACAAGTTGACACAATTGTTTTGTTTGCTCGCATACTTTCGCCAGTCAAGGAGCCTATTGAGCTCATCAAAAGCCAGCACCACCCAGATGAAGTTGGAGATTTCATCTGTCATCTCAAAATTCTGGTCAAAGATTGGGCCAAGAAACTGCCGACGTCGAATGAGCGCCAAAAAGGTGGGCGGGATCTTCATGACGACGTTGCGGAACCTCCAGGTAGGTATTACCAATCTTTATTCCGTTAGCCCTTGACTGACAGCCGATCCCTGTGCCTTACTCAGATTGGTTGTCCCCATTTTCCCACATCCTTTGAGAATGCATATAATTTGAAGGACAGGCACGCTGCCTACCGTGTATCCGTTCCTCTGCCTCCCCTAGTTTGTAAAAGACTCTGACACGGGAATCCCCTGGGGGGTGCTGACTACACCGAGAAACATGGATTTGCTCCAGGTAGTAAGAGGGCCAGACCTGGAGGAGGAAGTTCTATGCCCCCGCTATCTAATTGGTGCGACAGCAGAAGGTGCTGCCATGCTACCTCAGAAGCCGGATGATCCACTCCCCTATACCAGCTGATATTTCTCAATAGAAATGACGACATTTATGCGTGATTTCTTGCTAACAAAGGCCACCATGCCCTTAACCTAATGGTTCTCGAGTCACGTCGTGAAGATCGAGAGGACCTGGATGAAACCCCAGTGCCTCCCAATAAGAGGTATCCATTTTTTGACCACAACGTCTGGGATGAGTCAGCTCGAGGAGAAGACTCTGTAAGGGCAATGCAGGATAAAGAGTGTGTTGACGACAAGGAATGGCTAGAGCCCGAGCCTGAGGGGGAAACTCGGGCGCCTCATGGCGCTGGGGTGATCTATGTGGACGACGGCAATGTAAGTATATAATCTGCAGCATCATTCATCTATCTTTATCCTTCATATTAAAATGGAATAGCTAATTACAGAAGGATCTCCAGGCACTTGGAGACCTGGTCCCCTCAAGACACCGGTGGAATCTTCCATCCCAAATTGAAGCACCGGCAAGCTCTAATCCAATTGCGACAGCCTCACGGTTGCCCTCTTCAGGTCCTTCTGGGCCTTCTGAGTTGGAGAAACCTCGAGCACTTTGCGAAATGGCAAAGGAGCACCCGTGGAGGCTTGATTGGCTGGCAAACCCAGGAGCTGTATCTGTGAAGCATCAAGCACACAATGGAGCTGAGGACACACCTCCTGCCAGTCTCTCTATCATTTGTGACCCACTTCCACTCTCGCCTCCCTCAGTACCACATGCTGGGCTCGATCTCACCACTCCGGAGAGACGAATATAACATCCCTCTCCCCCACCTGAACACCCACCAGCCACAATCAATTAGTCCCCGACCCAGCCACCAGCGCTAGTGACACACCAGGCACACAGATCTAAAAACTGTAGTTCTCCGCCAGCCCCTAACAACACTCTGTCTACTTCTCAGGTGCACCGTTCAGCAAGACCCAGCACAGGCAGCAAATAAATCAAGATTCACTACTTTCTTGAGTAATATTTTTTTTCCATTTTTACCCCAACAACCTTACTGTTTACTAGATGTTGTTTTCCCTTTAGTGTCATTGACTTTCTTTTCTGTTTCTTGAGCGTAGCTAGTATCAGATAGAACACAATTAATGATACCTGTGCACGCCCTTGCATCAGGTTCTTGCTCTTACTTCCCCTTGAGCTAACATCCAATATGTTATTCCCGATTGGGCACGCCTCGCATAGGCTGTCCCTAACGCGGCAGGCGATGGCCAATAGAACTAGATACTTTGCGAAGATACATAACGTGAAAACTGATATCGCGAAGTTCAATGGTGTTAAATCAACGTCTGGAGATTAAGATTGATAAATCTAAACTACCTTTAGCGTAGCAGGTTACTTACTAGAATTGGTGTCGCCAAGCAGTAACGGGGGCACCCTGTTGAGAGGTGAACTCTAAGGTTGTGACCGCACCAAACACTCAAAGTAGAAGAGAAAGATGAGGTAAAATAATTCAGAAGAATCAACGGTAAAACTTAATATAGTTAAGCTCGAAGCTTCACTGAATTTAGTTCTCTCGAGGAAAAGTTGGTTGTCGAAGTAGAATGCCAAACACTTAAACTTAAGTAGATATCAGATTTAAGCCTTTGACATTCACCACTACTTCCGACCTAGGTGGTGGACTCACTGGCCCAGTTGTAGTTTCGTCTATACAAGCTATGCAGTCCATCATTTAATCTACACGACTATCCAATGTGATAAATTGACATGCAAGCTGCCCCAGTGAGATGTAGCCAATGGTTGGCTAAGTGGGCGCTACCCTTCGCCAGCCTCTCGGGAAATACTCTACCGTGATAAGACTGATACCTCTAGAGTCCAATAACAACCCATAGTAATGCTACAAATCAAGGGGAGAAGGTCCGGGCTTGTTACCGAGGTATTTGTCTCGAAAGCACCCTGCCCCCCTGAGACTACCTGAGTACCACTAGGAAGACTACCCTACTACCCGTAGGTTAGAATAGACTCCTAGGTGCCTGGGAGACCATATATGGGCGACCTCCATTTTGGCGGTTACCCATACTCTCCTTATATATCCTGCGAACGACATTCAGTGAGACCGACGGCGACGACGTATACGGTGTTACGGCAGCCGCTCCAATGACCTCTTTTTACTCGCAAAGGACCAACTATGCAGCCGTCTGCCTATGAGACGCCGTCCCAACGCTGGGGCCAGAGGGGGGTGTTAGCTAAACCCGCCCAAGTTTAATAGTATGTTCGGGCCACACTTACACAGGCGTGGGGCCTCCCCGCGCAGATGCATATGCGCCCAAGAACATCTAAGAGCCCTAAGAATGTGAGACAATCAACCTCTAAGTTCTAGGATGACTTTGCTGGTGAAGGTAGGGTAACTTGGACCCCTCAGTAGGGTAACTGGGGTCCATGGGCAAAAAGGTCAAATTCCCAAGGTAGGGTAACTTTGCCCTCTTATGCCGTTAACCGCCCTGGAAGCCGTCCAGTCGACCACAAAAGTCGTCTTGGAGGTCCGTGTAACATTCCCATAAATCTCTTGACCTTATGCGAACGTTCTTCCGAAAGGTTACCCTGCCTAGTAGAGTGCCCAAGGCTACTCAACTATTCCCTAGGCTTTATCCTAGGTTTACCAGCTATGTCTATCCGAGACCATACCACCTCTGGTTACCACTTGGTATACCATTTGGGCTAAGGTGGTAGTTATTGTAGCTACCTATTGTAGGGTCGTTACACAAGCAATACTCGTTGTGGCTAGTTTTTGCTTAGGCTCAGACATTGATGACGCCTCATACATTAGCAACGCCCGCATTGCGTCAAACTGGTTCATACCTGAGTTTAGACAACATCATAAATGAGCTTGTCCAGAGTATTAACTTAATGATGAACCCCCAGAAAAACTCCTTTTTGCAGCCAAATAGTCTTTTTCATTAACGAGTGATCATATGTGATCCTCAACCCCCCCTACCCGTCCCCTAAGTCCTAGCGTATAAGACCTGATGTGTCCTCCTCAATAAAACAACAAACTCTCCATCTTTATCACAAAATATATGGCTTTTTCATATGTCCTAATTCCTCTCTTATACCTTTATCAAACATCCGGCATTCAAACATGCATAAACAACCACAACCCAATTCACGTGGTTAACCCACCTCACGGGTAGCCAATAACAACCGACGTAGGCGCGACATCATACCAGTCAATAAGGCATCCAGATCAGGAACGCAGCCGACCGAATCAGGCAGCACTCACAGTCCACATTCGAGTGCTTGGAAATCTTCCCCACCACGGATCGTAAGACCTCTTCTGGCAAGACCAGCCAACCGCCCCCGAAGGGACACCTTACACACTGACGCGTATAACGACCACAAGGCCAATCAGGATGAGGATGGACAACAAATTACAGAAATCTTTCATCTTAGCGATGACAGCAGCGATGAGTACCACAACTCCTCTATATCTGATCCAAATGTATTGGACACAGAGACAGACACAGATGAGAATGATAATGCGGAGCACTAGATCAATAACACGTCATCCATCACAAGCCAGGGAGAAACCAACCAACAACAGGGTATCAACTGTCCAAATTTCAACCACCTCCAGTTCGCAGGAAGCTGCAAGCATCAGGCGTACCCCTGCTGCATGCACATGTATAGTACGAAGTACTGCGTACACTCCATCGACAATGTCGACATTCGGTGTATCGTGTTATTCATCAATAGCTACACACAGAGCCACAACGTGAGCAGTCCGACGGTCACGTCCTCAGGGTGAACAGGGCATGCTGGGCCATGAGCACATATGGCCTGAGACTCACTCACGGCATAATACAGCTATGGGAGCAGAGGAAGCCGTCAAAGGGCGGGCCAAGGGACTTATTCTCCAATATACCCTTTTTGATTAACCACTCCCGGGCCCAGTTGCATTGACCACTCAGGTGCACCGTGTTGGGCTTCAGGCACTCAATCACATAACCAATCCAGGGAATATAGAAGCATCGGAGGAAAGAGTAAAATTGGTAAGTAGACATCAACCAATTGTAGAAGAATCCTTTAGACCTCTGGACTGGTACTAACCTTTCCAGATACGCCAAAAACACTCGGGGTAATATCCCAGTTTGTCTACCACATAAAGCATGAGATCGTACAATTGTACAATCTCCCGGAAGACCCAACGGCAATTGCGCGCCGGGTAGACTACCTGCTGGAAAAGGATAGATTTATGTGCTTCCCGAAAGGATATGAGGTGCGTTTTTGCTCTTATTAACGATGCGACCTATCCTCTTACAACTCATAAGAGGGAACTTGACGCAGAAAATAATAAATCAATTCCTGGCGCCCCAGATCTCCAAGGCTATAAGGGGAAAGTAATTTAAGGGTAGGAGAATGTGTGGGATTATGGATCCGGAATTTCTTGGGCGCATCAATGGTACCATGATTTGCTTAACCTGTGCTATAATCTGCCATACACTGTGATCATGGCAAACTGGAGTATATAAGGATCAGGGCCACTTCAAGCCTGAAGCTGCCTGAGGTGAGCCAGAACCCTAACCTTTCTCTTTCCTCAGAAGACTAACCTAACGGCAACCATTTAAGATCTTTTTATACACCAAAGGCAAAAGTGGGGATCATGCCCCTACTCGGTTCAAACTCTGATTCTGGATACAATTTGTGAGACCATCAGTGGAAAGATGGAGCCGGAGCATGGAGTCCGACAAGATCACCGGGAAGGCTTCACAGATGATTGGACTGCTGTGGAAGCAGAACTAGAGGGTCAAAGTTCGACCAACCTTCAGCGATGGACAGCGCTATGGAGTCAAACTCTGAATAACCTGCATCTTGGGCCTCTGCCGGAGAGCCAAAACAGCTCCCAGAAGGCTGAAGCGTCTTTCGATTTCGGCGCCGCGTCAGCACCTGGTCTTCTAAGATATCTAGATTCTGATTATATAATTCTCTATTTCATTTTTAACAAAAACTCAAAGATTGACCAGTTCATAAAGCGGTTGATTCCTGAACTATATATTAACAAATTTGCAGCTTGACTGACATGCTATTGTACACTCGCGTCTCATAAGTTTCCGTACCCCTGCATAGCAACAGTCCAAATCACGATCATCTCAACAACCCCGCATAACCATGGCCCCACCACATGCCCACCGTGCCAGAGAAGACAGAAATCGAGAAATATATGCCCTCTATAAACATACAGATATGCGGTATAATAAAATTTCCAAGCTTATGAAGCTCTCCAAGTCAACTATGTCCACAGTGATAAAAAAGGCTGAAAATCATAATGGCAACACCCATGATGCTCCCAGAGCTGGCAGACCAACAAAGATAACTGATGTCAAAAGGAAGATCATACTTGATATTATTGATGCTGAGCCTCATTTAGCACTAAGGGATATTACCCAAAAGGCTAATGTTGGTCTTGGAAAAGATACTATCAATAAGATCTCTGGGGAAGCTGGTTTTAAGCTCAAAATACCAAGAAAAAAGCCTTTTTGGAG
>Ga0307509_10000763_pt1 | contig 54898 bp, 41 predicted proteins | sample 10_EM_MG_FD_202245 | JGI IMG/M metagenome (GOLD analysis project Ga0307509, IMG submission 202245) | Populus trichocarpa ectomycorrhiza microbial communities from riparian zone in the Pacific Northwest, United States - 10_EM | ecosystem: Host-associated > Plants > Roots > Unclassified | place...
ACCCCCTGACGGTCACCGCACGTCGGCGGCGGGCAGCAGCGCCAGGTGTTCGGTCCACGATCCTGTTGCTGAAGACCTCCTTGATCGCGCAGAGGTACAACTCGCCTTGGCCGGTGGCGTGTTCGGTGATGTCGGCGAGCCACAGCCGGTTCGCGCCGGTCGCGGTGAAGCTGCGGCTCACGAGATCGTCGTGCACCGGACGGCCGGCCTTCTTGCCCCGGGCACGCCCCTTTCCACCCGCCCTACAGGGCAAGCCAGTTCAGATGTCACCCGATCGTGTGCCAAGGGATGAGCTCCGGAGCGCTTGGGCGATCTCGGCGATCGGGCCGGGCCGCAGCAGTTCTCCGTGCGTGGCGTCCACGGTGACTTCGTGCATGCCGCCGGGCAGGAAAACGTCCCAGTCGCGGGGTGAGACTGTCCGCCGTGCGGCATCCCGGCCGGCTCGGACGAACAGCACGCGACCGGCGAACGGCCGGGGCCGGAAGGCGGCGACGAGGCGGGCGTTGTTCTCGCAGACCCGGACCACTGCCGCCAGTTTCTCGGCGCCGAGGGCGGCTTCGAGGCCGTTGTGCGGGATGTGCCCGAGCGCTTCGGCGATGGCGGTGCGGACGGCTTGCTCGTGGTCCGGCGCCGGCTCCTGTGCGCCGGCGGGCACCCGTTCGGCGGGCTGCGGGTAGCTGTCCAGCAGGCAGAGCACCTCCACCGACTCGCCCTGTTCTTCCAACAGGCCGGCCATGGCCTGCGCGACCAGGCCGCCGAAGGACCAGCCGAGCAGCCGGTACGGGCCGGCGGGCTGGGTCTTGCGGAGCTGTTCGACGTAGTCCGCGGCCATCTGCTCGACGCTGTCGGCCAGTCCGTCCACGCCGGACAGACCACGAGCCTGGAGCCCGTAGACCGGCTGTTCGGGATCCAGGTGGCGGAGCAACGCCGAATAGCACCAAGCCAGGCCGCCGCCGGGATGGACGCAGAACAGCGGCCGCATGCTGCCACGTGGCCGGATCGGCAGCAGGACGTCGAAGGCTGAGACGTCGACGCCCTCGTCCAGCCGCGCGGCGAGCGCGGCGGCGGACGGGGACTCGAACAGATCCCTGATACTGATCGTGGCTCCGAGTACCGTGCGGATCCGGTCGATCAGGACGGCAGCCATGAGCGAGTGCCCCCCGGCGACGAAGAAGTCGTCGCCGGGGGCGACGCGCGCGACGCCCAGGGCGTCGGCGAACAGGTGACACAGGATGACGGCGCGGGGCGTGACCGGTCCTTGCGACGCTTCCGTTCCTTGCAGCCCCTCAAAGGTCGCAGTCGGGGTGTCATCGGGTGCGGGGAGGGCGCGGTGGTCGAGTTTGCCGTTGACGGTGAGCGGCAGCCGGTCCAGCTCGACGAAGTCCGCTGGGATCATGTGGTCCGGCAACAGGGCGGCCGCGTGCGCGAACAGCCCCGGGACGTCGACCTCGCCCGCGGCGGGCACCAGGTAGGCGACGAGCCACTCGTCATGTATGCGCACGACAGCCTGCCCGACATCGGGGTGTCGCGTGAGCACGGACTCGACCTCACCCGGTTCGACGCGGTACCCACGGACCTTGATCTGGTTGTCGGCGCGGCCGACGAACACCAGGTCGTCGTCAGCGCTCCAGCGGGCCACGTCTCCCGTCCGGTACATGCGGCTGCCCGGGGCGCCGAACGGATCGGGGACGAAGCGTTCGGCGGTGAGGCCCGGCCGGCCCAGATAGCCGCGGGCCACGCCGGTACCGGCCAGGTACACTTCCCCCGCCACGCCGGGCGGCAGCAGCCCGAGCGCGTCGTCGAGGACGTATACCCGCATGTTCGGAAGCGGTCGGCCGATGGGGACCGGGCCGTCCGGCACCGGCTCGCCGGGGGCGATGCGGTGGTGGGAGGCGTTGACGGTGCCCTCGGTGGGCCCGTAGGCGTTGTAGACCACCGCTTCGGGATGACGCCGGCGCCAGTGGGCGAGTACCTCGCCATGGAGCGGTTCGCCGCCGAGGACGAGCTCTTCGACCGGGGACAGCCCTTCGGGCAGCACTTCCAGCAGCGCCAGCTGGCTTGGGGTGGTCTTGAGGAACGTGACCGGGTCGGCCGCGCTGTCGGCTCGCAGAGGCGCCAGGCGGACGCTGCCGCCGCTCACCAGCGGTGTGAACAGGCCGGTCACCGTCAGGTCGAAGGCCGGCGAGCTGGGTACCAGGGCCCGGCCACGGACACCTGCATAGGCGTCGGCCGCGCCGCGCAGATAGTCCGCAACCGAGCGGTGCTCCACGACCACCCCCTTCGGCGTGCCGGTCGAGCCGGAGGTGTAGATCAGATAGGCGGCGTGGCCCGGAGCCGGCGGCGCGTTGCGGTTGTGGTCGCAGACGTCGGGCGCGCAGGGTTCCGCCAGTGCGGCGGCGACAGCGGGGCTGCCCAGTTCCAAACGGGGCGGGGCACCGGGAAGGCGTCCCTCGTGTTCCTCTCCGTCACCGGTCGTGATCAGCAGGCGCGCGCCGGAGTCCGTGAGCAGGAACGCGGTCCGCTCAGCCGGATACGACACGTCAAGGGGCAGGTATGCCGCGCCGGACTTCAGGACCGCCAGGAGCGCCACCGCCAGATCTGCCGACCGGGGAAGGGCCACGGCCACTACGTCCTCGGGACCGATGCCGCGCGATGTGAGCAGGCACGCCAGGCGGTCGGCCCGTTCGTCGAGCTCGCCGTAGGAGAGCTCTGTCGGCCCGGCGGACACCGCGACCGCGTCCGGCTTCCGGGCCGCTTGCGCCTCGAACAGCGCCGTCACGGTGGTCGGAGCCGTCTGCGCCGCGGGCAGCGCCGGACCGATGGAACGGGCCAGCGCCTCGTTCCGCCCCCGGTCATCCAGGAGGTCCAGCCGGCCGAGCGGACAGTCGGGCCGGGCGACCGCCTCGGACAGCAGGCGCAGCAGCATCGCGCCGACCCGGCGCACGGTCGCGGCATCGAAGAGGTCCGCCGCGTATTCGAGGGCGATCGCCATACCGGCGGGCTCTCCGCCGGAGTCATGGTGCTCGGTGTAAAAGCAGCTCAGATCGGAGCGAGCCGTGTCGGTCGGGTACACCTCCTCGGCCGTCTGCACGCCGGGCAGGACGAGGTCGCCCGACGTGTGCTGCACCGCGATGAGCATCACCTGGAACAGCGGGTGCCGGGACGGCGACCGCTCCGGGTTGACCGCCTCCACCACCCGGTCGAACGGCACATCCTGGTGGGCGAAGGCCGCGAGGTCGGTGGCGCGCACCCGGTCCAGCAGGGTCCGGAAGTCGGGGTCGCCGGACAGGTCGGTCCGCAGTACCAGGGTGTTGACGAAGAAGCCGACCAGGTCGTCGAGGGCGGCGTCGGCGCGGCCGGCCGCCGGCGCGCCGATCGCGACGTCCTCGCCGGCGCCAAGGCGGTGCAACAGCGCAGCCAGGGCAGCCTGGACCACCATGAACAGGGTGGTCCCGGTCTGGGCCGCCAACTCCAGGACGCGCGCGTGGACCGCCCGGTCCACGGCGAACCGCTCGACGCCGCCGCGGTGGCTTTCCACCGCCGGACGGGGCCGGTCGAACGGAAGCGCCAGCCGGTCCGGCAGACCGGCCAGCACCTCACGCCAGTACGTCAGCTGCCGGGAGATCAGCGAATCGGGATCGTCGGCCGTGCCCAGCAGCTCCCGGTGCCACAGGGCGTAGTCCGCGTACTGGACCGGCAGCTCCGGGAGGTTCGCAGTCTCCTGAGGCGCTTCAGACCTCCGGGCTCGGTAGAACGCGGCGAGGTCACGCCACAGCGGCGCGACGGACCAGCCGTCGATCGCGATGTGGTGGATGGTCAGCATCAGCCGGTGCTCCCGCGGGCCGCTGGAGACCAGCAGGGCCCTGACAGGGGGTTCAGCACCGAGCTCGAAGGGCCGGCACGCCTCCGCGGCCAGCAGCGCGGCGGCGGCCTCGGCCGAATCGGCGGCGACCACGGTCACCGGCATCCCGGCGTCCGGGGCGAGGACCACTTGACAGGGCTCCTCGCCGGTCGGCGGGAAGAACGTGCGCAGGCTCTCGTGGCGGGCGACGAGGTCGGCGAGCGCCGCGGTGAGCGCCGGGATGTCCAGGTCACCGTCGAGGCGTACGCACAGCGGCAGGTTGTACGTACTGCTCGGGCCTTCGAAGCGGTCGATGAACCACAGACGGCCCTGCGCATGCGACAGCGGGAGGCGGTCCGGTCGGGCCACGGGCGCCAGCGCCGGGCGTCGTCGGTCACCGTCGGCGCTGCGGCCGCCGAGTCGGTCGGCCAGGCCTGCGACAGTCGGGGCCTGGAAGACCGTGCGCACGTCGATGTCGACGCCTAAGGCGTCGCGGATCCGGCTGACCAGTCGGGTGGCCGACAGGGAGTGGCCGCCGAGGTGGAAGAAGTCGTCGTCGGCGCCCACCCGCTCCAGCTCCAGCACCTGGGCGAACAGGTCGCAGAGCAGTTCCTCGGCCGGGGTTCGCGGGGCGCGGCCGCGCGCGGCGGCGGCGAAGTCCGGGGCCGGGAGCGCGCGGCGGTCGAGCTTGCCGTTGGCGGTCAGCGGGAACCTGTCGAGGACGACGAACGCCGCGGGCACCATGTGCTCCGGCAGCCGTTCTGCGAGGTACGCGCGCAGGGCCGCCGGCTCGGGAGCCGACGTGCCGGTGACCACGAGATAGCCCACCAGCCGGGCGTCGCCGGAGTCGGCATCATGGATCCGCACCGCGGCGTGCGCCACCTCGGGGTGTCCGACCAGCGCGGCCTCGACCTCCCCCAGCGGGAACAGCTCCGGCCAGGGCTCCGGCTGCACCGACACGTCCCACTCCGTCCCGCGGACCGGCACCCGGTGGCCGCCGCACGGCCATGATCCCGGACAGGCTGACGCAGTATCAAGACGCGGCAGGAATTGACCACCAGAACCCACCGGTGTGCCAGAGGCCTCGCTCACTTCATGAACCCGCAGGCCACAGCCACAATTGACACCACCACCGAATCCTTGACGACGCGGCATCGGGCCGGCCCTGCAGCCAGGCCGGCGCCGGCAGCAACGGCCGGATCACCTGCCACTCCAACTCGCTCGTATCGGAGCCGTAGCACGAAGTCCGGTCCATCCGGTCCGCAGCGTTTCCGAACCGGTGCGCGGGACAATCCCCTGGCGACATAAGGGAGTTGGACGTGGCAGGCGTGGTCACGCAAGGCTGCGACAACAGGGTCTCCCGGGTGCCCGAGTGGCTTCGCAACCCCGAACTACCGAGGAGGCCCTGACTTCATGCGCCGACGCCGCCGCGATTAACCGATCCAGAGCCCCAGTTCGGCTGAAACACACCCTCCGACCGGTGCGCGGAAGCCTTCTGACCACTACGCCAATGGACTGATACTCAGGTAGCCTGCCGTCTGGATCACCCGGATGAGCAGGTCGCGGTGACCGCGGTACGAGCCCGAACGACGCCCGAACGACAGGCTGTTCAATCCGGACGACGCCGAAAGGTACTTCAAGCTCATGCAGCGGATCCCCACGATTGGACCTGCGGGACTCGACCACAGATCGGCAGCCAGATACCTTCTTGCGCTGATCGCACGTCAGAAAGCGGGCATGATCTGGGCGACTCTGACGTCCGGGATCTGGAACACGAGCCAGGTGATCATTCCGGTCGCGATCGGGTGGGCGCTGGACCACGGCATCGGGCGGCACGACAGCGGCGAGGTGATCCTGTGGTCTGTCGTCATCCTTCTTCTGGGCGTGGTGAGAGCGGTTACCGGGACCGCGTTCTACCGGCAGTCGACCATCACCGCCACCCTGTCCGGTTGCCTGACCATGCAGTTGGTCACGCAGCACCTGATCGCGCTCGGCGCCTCGCTCTCGCGGGAGCAGGACGTCGGCAACCTGACGGCGACCGCCACGTCGGATGTCACGGCCATCGGCAATGGGCTGCGACACGTCGGCCGGGTCGTGGGCTCGGTCATCGCCGTCATCGTCATCACGGTGATCATGTTCATGATAAAAATCCCACTGGGACTCCTGGTCCTGGTGACCGTTCCCGCCGTCGTACTGCTCGGCGGTCTCCTGCTGCGTCCGCTGCACCGGCACCAGGGCGACTACCGGTCTCAGCAGAGCCGACTGGCGGGACGGGCTGTCGACATCGCTTCGGGGCTGCGGGTGCTGCGCGGGATCGGCGGCGAAAGGCAGTTCGTGAAGGCGTTCCACTCCGACTCGGCACAGTTGCGGGTCGCGGACGCCCGGGTGGCGCGCGCCGAGGCGAATCTCAGTGCCACGGATGTCCTCATGCCGGGTCTGATCGCCGTGATCGTCACGTACGCGGCGGCTCGCTTCGTGCTCAGTGAGCAGGTGACGGTCGGCCAGTTGGTGGAGTTCTACGCGTTCGCCGTCTTCCTCACCCTGCCGCTCCACGACATCATGGAAGGCGCCAACCAGATCACACGGGCGCTGGTCTCCGCCGGCCGTGTGACAGCGTTATTGAACACACCGGCGCCGGACCGGGGAAGCCCGGCGTCGACTCCCGAAACCCGGGGAACGGCGCACCTGGTCGACACCGACTCGGGATTGGACCTTCCGCCGTCGACCCTGATGGCAGTCGCCTGCGCCCAGTCCTCGGATGCCGAGATGCTGGCCCGCCGGTTGGCCCGCTTCGAGGACTCCGGCGATGTCAGGTTGGGCGACGATTCGTTGTCGTCCCTGCCGATCGCGGTCGCGCGTTCCCGTGTCCTGCTGGCACGGAACAACGACCGGTTCTTCGCCGGCACGATCCGACATGAGATCGAACCGTCGGGAACCGCCACACCGGAGAAGGTCGCGGACACCCTGCGGATCGCAAGCGCGACAGACATCATCGACGCGCTGCCCGACGGTCTGGACACTCAGATGACCGGGCGCGGCAGGACCTTCTCAGGGGGTCAGTTGCAACGCCTGAGACTCACCAGGGCACTTCTCACCGATGCGGACTTCACTTTGCTTGTCGAGCCGACGAATGCTGTCGACGCCTACACGGAGCACGCCATAGCGAGGAATCTGGCCCAGTATCACGAGTCAGGATCCGGTCAGCGAAGTACGGTCGTGTTCACGGTCAGCCCACTCATACTCCAGCAGGCGCAGGTGGTCGCCCACGTGGACGGTGGTCGCGTGGTGGCGACCGGGTCCCACGAAGAACTTCTGGACGGGCACCCGGAATACCGGAAGCTGATGGCGCGCGACGAGGCGTCGGTGGTCGGGCAGTGAGCGCCCGCCTGCTTCCCGTAGCTGACGGGCGCGCGATCCGCCGCTTTCTGTCGACCGCCGCACGTCGCCGGAAACGAGAACTGGCCTGGACTCTGCTGCTGTATGCGATGGCCTCGGTCTGCGGCCTTGTCGGCCCCCGGTTGTTGGGGTCCATGGTCCAGGGCATCGAGAACGGAACGGCGACAGCGGGCAGTGTGACGGCGCTCGCGGGCGTGTTCGCCGGATTCATCCTGCTGCAGACCTTCCTCATCCGCCATGCGTTCCGGGCCGCGGGAGCACTGGCCGCGGTCGTCCTGGCCGAAATCCGCGAGAAGTTCGTCGACGACACCCTCGCGCTTCCGCAGAATGTGGTCGAAAGGTCCGACGAGGGCGATCTGGTCACGCGCGCCACGGGGGACACGGACAGGCTGCGACGCAGTGCGCAACTGGCCGTGCCCTCGGTCACCGAGGCGTTGGTATGGCTCGTGCTCAGCATCGGCGCGCTCCTGCTGGTGTCGTGGCTGCTGTCGCTCGCGGTTCTGATCATCGTGCCGCCCCTCGTACTGGTCACTCGTTGGTATCTGGCCCGTGCGCATCAGTCCTATCTCCGCGAGGCCGAAGCCTCCGCCGGCCTCACCGAGGGTCTGACGGCGACCATCGAGGGGGCGGCCACCATCGAGGCATTCGGCCTGGAAGCAGACCGGATACGCCGGGCCGAACTCGATGCCCAGGCGTGGTACGACGCGGTCTACAACAGGCTCCGGATCCGGACAGTGCTGTACACCACCGAAGAGTTCCTGTTCGTCCTGCCGCTGACCCCGATCCTGCTGCTCGGCGGATACGCCTACACCCGAGGCTGGGTCGACCTCAGCCAGGTCACCGCCGCCACCGTGTACACGCTGCAGATGATGATCCCTTTGGAGACCCTGCTCGACTGGGTCGGGACGCTCCAGATGGGAAGAGCGTCACTGGCGCGCATTCTCGGCGTCTCGGACACGCACACCCAGCGGACGCCCGCGAAGCACGGCGACATCACCTCGGCGGATCTGTCCGTGCGGGACGTCCGGTTCGCCTACGAGAACGGACCGGAAGTCCTGCACGGGATCGACCTGGCGGTGCGGACCGGCGAGCGGATCGCGATCGTCGGCCAGACCGGGAGCGGCAAGTCGACGCTGGCCCGGCTGCTGTCCGGCGTCTACCATCCACGCGCGGGCAGCATCGACATCTCCGGGGTGCCGCTCCAGGAGATCGCGCCTCGCGAACTGCGCAAGCACGTGGTGCTGGTGACTCAGGAGCAGTACATCTTCGGGGGCTCATTGCGGGAGAACCTCGAACTGTCCGCCGCCTACGCGGATCGGGAACCGCAGGCCGCATCCAACGACCTCGCGCTGTGGAACGCGCTGAAGGCGGTCGGTGCCGACGAGTGGGTGGCCGGCCTTCCGGAGCAGTTGGACACCGCGGTGGGCGCGGGCGCGGAGGAGGTCAGCGACGCGCAGGCGCAGCAGATCGCCCTGGCCCGGCTGCTCCTGGCCGATCCGCCGGTGCTGATACTCGACGAAGCGACCTCCCAGATGGATCCGGGCTCGGCGCGGCATCTCGAGCGGGCGCTGGCGACCGTCCTGGAGGGACGGACCGTCATCGCGATCGCGCACCGCCTGCACACGGCCCAGGACGCGGATCGCATCGTCGTCATGGAGAACGGCCGCATCGCGGAGGTCGGATCCCATCAGGGTCTGCTCGACCAGGACGGAGCCTACGCCCGGCTGTGGTCGGCGGGCGCCGAGTCGGCGCCGTCCTGCTGAGCATTCCAATGAGCTACGAACCCTTCGATCGTCGGGAACTCCAACAACGTGACGATGTCGGTCTCGATACCCAGCGTCGACTTCAGCTCATCGACGAGCGATATCAGCAGCAGCGAGTTGCCTCCGAGGTCGAAGAAGTTCGTGTCCACGTCGACCTCGGAGACGTCGATCCCGATCACCTCGGCCACCACCTGCGAGACCTTTTGTTCGTGCGCCATCATGGTCGGCAACCTCCCGTACGTAGTTTCCGTCACCGACATCCGCCGGTCAGACCCAGACCCAGACTGCTCATACCCCGACACCACCGGGAGCCTGTGCCCACCGATGTCGATCAGACGGTACCGGCCAATCCGCCGGCACGAAGGGAGCGTAGAAGAAGTTGTCAACTGATCGACTGCTCCAGGTGATCTCCGGACCGACGACTGGTCTGCTCGTGTTCGCCTTCCCACCGTCGGGTTCAGGCCCGGCGTTGTTCCGGCGGTGGCTTCCGGTCCGGCCGCCCGGGCTCGAGCTGGTCGCGATCCACACCCCCGGTCGCGAGAGCCGCTTCTCCGAGCCCCCGGTCTCCTCGCTCATACCGCTGGCAGACGACATCGCCGCGGCGATCGACGCATACGCGGAACGTCCCTACGTGATCTTCGGGCACAGCGTGGGAGCGCTTCTCGGCCGCGAGGTCGCCTGGCGACTGCGACGGAGTTCACGTCCGTTGTCCTTGCTCGTCGCCGCCGGCTCGGCCGCGCCGGACGTCGTGTTCGACACCACTCTGGCCGACGCCGACGACCAGACCCTCATCGAGGCGTTGCGCGAATGGGGCGCGACCCCCGATGACATGGTGGACGAAGACGTGGCAGAGGTCATCCTGCCGGTCATGCGAGCCGACATGGCCGTGGCCGAATCCTGTCGCCTCGGCCGCCCGCCCACGGCCGACGATCGCCTCGACATACCGATCATCGCGATCACCGGCGACAAGGATCCCGCAGCCGAGATCCACTGCCGGAGCTGGGCTGCGTGGACGGATGCCGCGCATGCCGCACACGTGGTGCCCGGCGGCCATTTCTTCCCCTTCGAGCAGCCCGCGGCGGTCCTGGAGATCCTGGCCCGTGATGCCGGCCGACTGGGCGGACCCAGGCCGGCGGTCGGCTGAGGCTTCTCGCCAAGGCCGTGTCCTCGCCCGATCACCGCGGGGCGAGGACATGATCGCCTGGAGACGCCGGATCGTCGGCGTCAGTCGACGCGGTTCACGAACCCCGCGTCGACCGGGACGTTCGTGCCGGTGATGTAACGGGAATCGTCGGAACACAGAAACGCGATGGTGTTGCTGATGTCAGAGGGCTCCAACAGCTCGACCGGCATCGCGTTCTGCGAGTGCACTCCCCGCGCGGCCTCCGCGGCCAGGAACGCCTCCATTCCCGGGTTGGTCGCCATCAGGGTGTTGACCGCGGTCGGGTGCACGACGTTCACCCGGATGTTGTCCTCGGCCAGCTCGTTGGCCAGGCCGCGCATGATGCCCACGACGCCGTGCTTGGCTGTCGTGTACGGGCCCGCGCCCACGCCGCGCAGCCCTGCGGTCGAGCCGATGAGGATGATCGACCCGCCCCGGTTTCCGGCGAGCAGATACGGGATGGCCGCCTGACAGGTGTGCCACACGCCGGTCAGGTTCACGTCGATGACGTCATTCCACGCCTGGATGTCCTCTTCCAGCGTCGTCATCTTGAACTGGGCGGCGCTGATACCGGCGTTGGCAACGACGAAGTCCAGGCGGCCGAGCTGCTCGACGCCCTCCTGCAGGGCGGCGCGCAGGCCCACCGCGTCACGCACGTCCGCAACCCGGGTGAAAACGCGCCGACCGAGCTTCTCGATCTGCCGCGCCGTCTCGGCGAGGTCCTCCTCCGACGACATCGGGTAGGGCGCGGATTCGAAGTCACGACAGATGTCGATCCCGATAATGTCCGCGCCTTCCTCAGCCAGCCGAACGGCATGACTGCGGCCTTGTCCACGACCGACCCCGGTGATAAAAGCGACCTTACCCTCGAGACGCGACACAAACTCCCCCAATTGGAATTCTTTGATTTCGGTGTCTATTCGAACTTACCGACATCGGGCAACGTCGGCAACAGCCTCCTGATACCGAAGGCGTCATCAACAACCTGCCACAATGCGGCACTTCTAGTCCCCGGCAGGCGTACTCGGAACCAGACCTTTGCGATTGGCCTTGCCCGATTCTGTCTGCGGCAGGCTCGAAACCAACTCGATGTGCTGGGGAATCATATGTCGGGGAAGCTTTGTGGCCAGGGCCCGTCTGATTTCCCGGATCGCGCGACCCGACGCTTTCGGGTCGCCTGACCCAGGGCTCTGCTCCGATCCGCCCGCAGCGGGCGGATCGGCAACGACGTGGGCCAGCAGGCTCGGAGCGCGGCCCGGGGCGCTGTGCAGTAGGACCGCGGCCTCGAACACGCCGGGACAAGCTCGCAAGCAGGCCTCTACCTCACCCAACTCGATGCGGTGGCCGTTCACCTTCACCTGATCGTCGATGCGGCCGTGGTAGACGTAGCTTCCCGTTTCCTCGTCCCACCTTGCGGTATCGCCGGTGCGGAAACAGCGCACCGGCGATCGGTCCGCCGACGCCAGCTCGACGAAGCGCTCCCGGTTGAGTTCGGGCCGGCCCAGGTAGCCGTCGGTCACGCCCACCCCGTCCAGCAGGATCTCGCCGATGTCCCCTTTCTCGACCGGTCGCATCTGCGAGTCCACGAGCCGCATCCGGGCGTGCGCCAGCGCCGTGCCGATCAACGTGCCCGGGTCGGTCCTGGTGAAGTCGACCTCTGCCATCTCTCGGAGCGTCACGTGCACTGTCGACTCGGTGATCCCGTACATGTTCAAGGCCACCGGTCGCCGCTGGGCCGGCTGTGTCCACAGCCACTTCGAGACCGAAACCGGGTCGACGGCTTCGCCCGCGAAGATGACCTGCCGCACCGCCAGTTCGTCCTGCGGTCCGGCGCCCGAGGCGACGAGATGCCGGAAGACCGTCGGAACCATGCTCAGCACGGTGACCCGGCAGGCTCTCAAGAACTCGATGCAGGCGGCCGGGTCCACCCGCGCGTGCTGCGGCACGGTGGCGATGCGGGCACCCGTCAGCAGGGCCCCCCACATCTCGTACACCGAGACGTCGAAGGAGAACGAGTGGAACAGGGACCAGACATCGGTGGGCCGGTAACGCAGGCGTGTGTTGGCGGCCTGGACGAGACCGAGCACGTTCCGATGCCGGATCGGGACACCCTTCGGCCGGCCGCTCGATCCCGACGTGTAGATGACGTACGCCGGCGAGTCGGGGCCCAACGGCGGGCGGGACGCCGACCGCCTCCGGGCCTGCGCGCCCGGCATGTCCACGCGCAGCGGGCTCGACGGGAGATCGGCGCCCGCCGGGTCACCGAGGATCAGCTTCAATCCCGCGTCCTCCATCATCATGGCAAGACGTTCGTCGGGATACAGCGGATCCAGGGGTACGTATCCGCAACCTGTCTTCAGCACGCCGAGGATCGCGGCAATCCATCGCGAATCGCGAGGGAGCAGGATACCGATGAGACCGCCGGGTACGGCACCCGCGGCCATGAGGTCGGCGCAGACGGTGTCTGACCACTGATCGAGCTGCGCGTACGTGGTGAGCTGACCGCCGTCGTCAAGCGCGACCGCGTGCGGCGTCGATTGTGCCTGTCGCTCGAACTGCGCGACCAATGACATAAGACCAGCCATGTTCACCCGTCCAACAGAGCGTGTTGAGGTGTGGACAGCCATCGCCTTTCGAGCCGGACGACAGCGTGAGCCGGGAGCGGCTCACGCACGTCCTGTCGGCGGCAGGGAACGGTAGATCTGAACCATCCCGCCGAGCACCCCGCTCAGGCGTGGCAGTGACGCGTACGCCGGGTCCTGCGCCAGGATCGCGTCGACCTCGCGCAGGCGCCACATCGGCGTCCTGGGGAACAGGTGGTGGGCCAGATGAAAACCCTCTCCGTCGATCTCGCCGAACAGGAAGCGGGTCACGAACCCGTACTCCCGGTTCCAGGACATGTAGAGGTCGATGCGCGGCGCGTTCTCGATGAGAGGGAAGTGCTCCATCAACTCGGCGACCGCGCCGATCCAGACCTGCGTCGTGGCCAGGGGCACGAACCAGAGCAGGATCAGCCACAGCCACCAGCCGGCGATCACCGACCACGCCAGCACGGCCACGAGCAAGGCGATGCGCACCACGCGCTCGGCAGGCGCCTCGCTCTTCGAGTAGATCCGGTGCCTCAGCAGATAGAGGATGTACGCGCCGGTCTGGCGTGGGCCCACCACCTTGCGCAGATAGCGGTTCAGTGCCGGACGCCCCAAGTTGTCGCCGCACAGGCCGTTGTCCTTGTACTGCCGGTAGTCGGGATCGCGTTCCGGGTCGCCCAGGCTGCCATGGTGTTCACCAAGGTGCGAGGCCCGGTACGCGGTGAAGCTCTGCAACACCGGGTAACCGCCGAAGACGGCGCCGAGGAGGCTTTCGAGGCGGTGGTGAGCCATGAAAGCGCGATGCGTGGACATGTGCAGCACACCCGCCAAGGCGCGCTGACGTCCGCCGATGAAGAAGGCGGCAACGAGATATACCGGGATCGAGGCCAACGGCGGCCAGTTGCCGAACGCGAAAACCGCCGTAGCGGACCAGAACGCGATCCAGAACCAGTGCCGAACGAGCTCGAGAGGTCCGTGCCAGTTGTCGAGGCGAGATGCCTGACGAACACCGTCCAGTATCTCCGGCGCGAACCGATGTCGAGTCCCTCGACCCCCCGTTATGGAGTCAGTGACGCCTAGCGACATATGAGCAAACGTACCTAGCGCCTGATGTGGAGTCAACGGCCCCTGAACAAAGCCTCGTTGGAGTACCACCGTTCGCGGGCGTTTCGATCTGCGGATCGCGAACCATGACAGCCGGTGGGGCGGCACCCACCAGGAACCGGCGCCTGCCGGACGCAGCGCGGTGTCACCGCGAGCCGCGCCCGGCAAGGATGCTGACTCCGTTCTTCGCCGGTTGTGGATCACACCGTCATCCGGCGCCGTTCACGGCATCCGGGTCGAGGTGGAGCTGGGGCCGGCGCCGGTGCAGGAACCCGAGCATCGCGGGCACCGGGCTGACGATGCGCGGCTGCGCGTCGAGACGGTTCTGCTGCCGCGCTTTGACATCCGGCATCCGGGACCAGTGCGAGCCGGGACTGAGGTGGTGCTCCTGGTGGAATCCGTCGTTGAAGGTGAGGAAGTTGTAGATCCGGTTGTAGTGGCTCACCGAGTCCGCCGCGCGCACATCCGGGTTCGCCCCGAAGTGGCGGTAGTAGTTCTGCACGTTGACCAGGGTCAGCGCCGCGAAGAACGCGGGGAGGTAGCAGAACAGGGTCCACTGCCACGAGATCGCCGTGAACAGTGCCAGGGAGACGAACAGCACGGCCCGGTCGGCCTGGACCTGGCGCAGTTCGCGGCTCCTGCCCTGATCTCTGCGCGAGGCCAGGGACAACAGGTTCTCCTCCTTGCTCCCGACCTTCCACAGGCGCACGACGGCGACCGTGTCCTTCACCCGCGTGTACAAGGAGTCGACGGCGCCCCCGACCGCATAGGGCAGCAGCGGCCGGTGCCGGCCGTTCTTCCCTTTGGAGTACGTCGACGTGGTGTCGCGGGTGGTGCCGTCCGGGGCCGGCCGGTCGTTGTTGAACCGGTGGTGGTTGCGGACGTGGGTCAGGCGGTATGCCTGCACCGACTGGCCGATGTTCACGGAGTTCACCAGCGACACCAGGGCATTGAGCCGCCAGCTCACGAACCAGGGCATGTGCGTGAAGAGGTGGGAGACCACGATGATGTTGTAGGTCATCATCAGGGTCACCAGTACTCCGCCGGCCACCCGGGCCGCGGGCGAGGCGTTCGCCCAGCTCAGAGCCAGGACCAGCGTGACGGCGAACTGTGCCGCGCTGATCGCCGCCAGGAAGAAGTCCTTGCGGGAGGTTCTCCATATCTGCACGGTCCGCTCCTCGCTCTAGAAGTACGACTCGAGGGTGCCGCGCCGCCGCACGTCGAGCGTCGCGCAGTGGAAGGACCCGCCGAAGCTGTTGAAGTTGCGGAAGTCGCACGGGATCGGGGTGAACCCGAACTTGCGCACCGCCTCGATCATCGGCTCGTCCTGTCGCTCGACGACCACCCGCTCGTGGTCGAGCATCAGGATGTTCATGTTGAGCCACTTGCTCGTCATGTACAGGGGGTGCCCGTCCGGGATCACCGGCGTCGGCGCCGTCATCACGTCCCAGCTCTTGAACAGCTCGGGGACCTCGGGGACCCGCTCGGGGTGGATGAGCAGCTTGCCCGGCGCCATCGGCACCAGGGTGGCGTCTATGTGCATGGGGTGTGAGTCCTTGAACTCCAGCACGTGGACCCGGTATTCGTCGCCCAGTTGGCGACGGAGCCACTCGATGCCGAACTCGTTGGTGACGTTGCTCCTCTGGGCGATGATGTCGCGGCCGCACCGGGTGAAGTCGGCCGCATCGAAGGTCGGCTCGAACTCGGTGACGACCAGCCGCGGCGGATCGTCCTCGCCGGGGTCGGTCCAGGTCTGGTCGAACTGCTCGTCGGTGAGCTCCGGCTTCGGGCCGGCGCTCCACTTGGCCCCGCCCTGGAAGTACTCCTTGAGCAGGGGCCGGTACGCCAGCGACTCGTAGTACCGGGACCGCCACGCCATCGGGCACTCGATGATCTCGGTGCCCACGACCAGGAGCGCGTCCCGGGGCATCGCCGCGTACAGCCCGGTGCTTGCCCAGTCCAGGGTGCTGTAGACCTGCCGCTGCGCGATGGGCTCCGGCCGCCGGACCGTCACCCCCTCGCCCTCCAGGATGCGGACGAACTCCTCCAGCTCGCGGCGCGCGGCCTCGACCTGGTGCGGCGGAAACGGACGTCCGGCCTGGCTGCGGAAGGTCTCGACCTGGCCCTCCGGCAGCACCGACGGAAGCGACATGTGCCAGGTCGGGAAGCTGGCGTCGTCGACGATCCCGACGATCACCTCCTCCAGCGGATCCCACTCGTTGTACGAGGAGACAGGACTGTCCAGCGGTGCCTTCTCGCCGATGGCTACTGCCTCCCGGCGGTCTGGTGTCGACATCTACTCCCTTTCCTGTGCCCTCTGGATCATTCGTGCCATCTGGATCGTGCCGCGGCGGATCGCGGCGCGGTGCGCGCCGGATCAGCCGTTGTGCGGTTGGCGGTGGGGACGCGGGCCCGTCAGCGTCCCCGGCAGAAGGGGCCGGAGGAGCCCGTTGTCACTCCGGCGGACTCGGTCGGAGGCGCTCGACTGCTCGCGGCAGGATCTGTCGCGGGAACGCCGGCTCCACAGGCCACCGCCGTTGCGATCTTTCCCGGGGATAGCCGAGTGACACCTCGTCGAACCTGACTGCGTCGTGCCAGGTGGTCCGAGGAATATGCAGGTGGCCGTAGACCACTGAGACGGCCCGGAACCTCCGGTGCCAGTCCTCGGTCCGCGTCGTACCGCACCACTGCGCGAATTCCGCGTGGTGGAGGATCTCGGTCGGGTGGCGGGTCAGGGGATAGTGGTTGGCAAGGACGGTCGGCAGCTGCGGATCGCAGGCCGCGAGCCGATCCTCGGTGGCCGCGAGTCTCGCCTCGCACCAGGCCTGCCGGCTGGGGTAGGGGTCGGGGTGCAGGAAGTACTCGTCCGTGCACACTACGCCCGCCTCACGGGCCATTGCCATGCCCTCGTCAGGCGTCGCGCACCCGGGGGGCAGGAAGGAATAGTCGTAGAGCACGAACAACGGGGCCACCGTGACCGGGCCGCCGTCCCCGGTCCAGACCTCGTACGGGTCCTCCGGAGTCAGGACCCCGATATTGCGGCAGGACTCGACGAGGTGCTCGTAGCGCGCCACCCCGCGTAGCGTGACCGGATCCTTGGGATGGGTCCACAACTCGTGATTGCCGGGCGTCCACACCACCCGGGCGAACCGGTCGCTCAGGACCTTGAGAGCCCATTCGACGTCGGAGACCCGCTCGGCCATGTCCCCGGCGATGATCAGCCAGTCGTCGTCGTGCTCCGGGACCAGGCTCTCCTCCACGAGACGCCGGTTTTCCGGATAGGCGACGTGCAGATCGCTGACCGCCAGGAGACGCCCCGCTCGTACGGCGCCCGCGCTCACCGCGTCGGCAGGCAGGCTCGCGTCCGCGACGGCCGGCGCGGTGCCGGCCCGACTTCGATCAGAGCCCTGACTTCGACTTCCATGTCCGTGAACGACCCCGGCCGCCGGTCGGCGAGTCGGACCCCGTCGGTGCTCACTAAGGGCATGAACAGCTCCTCCGCAATCGATCTCTCCGGCAGAGATGCTACCGGTTCGCCTGCAACGCTGTTCGGATTTCGTGTGCGGATTCGATCTCGGTGACGACGCGGGCCGCTTCGCGTATGGTGGGCGCCGGCGGGTCGCGACGCCGACGCGCGGTGCGTGGTTCGGGCGACCGATCCAGTACCAGAGGTTTCGTGCGTCCCAGCCCCCTGACAGCGTCACCCGACGGACCGACCGTCGACCGCACCAGCCGGTGACAGCCCGACGACAGCCCCGCGCCGATGGCAACACCTAGATCAGATGTCTGCTTTCGTGATAGGAATTTGCGCTGGGCCGCGTGCAGCGTGCCCGGCAGCTGAATGCGAGGGACGCACCGTGAGGGAAGCCCGGGAATCGTTCACCGATGTGAGCTTCGAGGAGCCGCAGGGTTCTCTGGAAAAGGCGATCGCGGATATTCAGGCGGAGATTCTCGACATCGACCGGGTGGGACGGTCCGACAGTTTCTACGACCTGGGCGGCACCTCGCTCCAGGCCATGCGAATATGCGCCCGGATAGAGCGCGATCTCGGCGTCCGGGCATTGCCGGTATGGCTGTTCGACGCCGACATCCTGTCCGATTTCGCCGAGCGGGTGGCGGCCGAGGGACAGGCGGCAGATGCCTGACGAGCGCACCGTCCACGGGGCCATCTCCCGGCACGCCGCCCGACAGCCCGACGCCACCGCGTTAGTCGCCGCCGGTGAGCCCGTCACCTATGCGGTGCTCGACCGGGCCTCGGACGGCTACGCCGCCGAACTGCAGGACCTGGGTGTCCGTGCCGGCCAGGTGGTTCCCACTCTCCTCCCCCGCTCGGCCCTGCTGGCCGCGCTCCAACTGGCGATCCTCAAATGCGGCGCGGCCTACACGGGTATCGATCCGCGGTGGCCGGTCGAACGGGCGCGGATGCTCGTCGAGCAGACCGGCTCTCCGGTTGTGGTCGGCGGCCCGTCGCCGGCGACCGCGGGCCTGCGGACCTACCGGCCCGAGATCGAGGACCTGGCAGCGGCCGCCGACCGCGGCGGAGGGTTCACCGGGCCGGCGGTCGACGCCTCCGAGCCCGCCACCGTCTTCTTCACCTCGGGGACGACGGGCCGGCCGAAGGGTGTGGTGGCACCGCACCGGGCGGTGACCCGCATGTTCACCGAGGGCGGCCTGGCCGGGTTCGGCCCGGGACACGCGACACCGCAGGCGGCTCCGCTGCCGTGGGACATGTACGCCTTCGAACTGTGGGGCCAGACGGTCGCCGGCGGGACGTCGGTACTGGTCGACGGCGACCACCTGATGCCGGGCATGCTGCGCGAGCTGATCAGCCGGCACGGTGTGGACACGCTCTGGCTGACCACCTCGTTGTTCAACATGTTCGTCGACGAGGACGAGGACTGTTTCGCCGGGCTCGGCCGGGTCTACACCGGCGGCGAGAAGCTCTCCCCGCACCATGTGCGGCGCTTCGTCAGGCGGCACCCGGAGATCCCGCTGTACAACGGCTACGGTCCGGCGGAGAACTGCATGCTCACCACGACCTGGCCGCTGACCGAGGCGGACTGCGACCTGCCGGGCGGAGTCCCGGTCGGGCTCGCGGCGCCGGGTACCCGGGTCATCCTGCTGGGACCGGACGACAAGCCCTCCGCGCCGGGCGAGAGCGGGGAGATCTGCGCCGCCGGGGACGGTCTGGCCGTCGGCTATCTCGGCAACCCGGAGCTGACAGCGGAGAAGTTCCCCACCATCGACGTGGCGGGAACCCCGGTGCGCGTATACCGGACCGGTGACGTCGGGGTGACCGATGACGCCGGAGTGCTGCACTTCCTGGGGCGCGTCGACCGGCAGGTGAAGATCAGCGGGCACCGGATCGAGCTGGGCGAGATCGAGGTCGCGGTACGGGCTCTGGGCGGCATCCGGTCCTGCGCGACCATCGCGGTGCCGGGGCCGGACGGGAGTGCCCAGGGACTGGCCCTGTTCTACGTGCCCGACGGCCCCGCCGAAGCCGACGGCGGGGATCCACTCTCGATCCGCAAGCAGCTGGCCGATTCGCTGCCCTCCTACCTCGTGCCCGCCGTCGTACGCACCATCAGCCAGCTGCCGGTGACCGGCAACGGCAAGCTGGACCACGCCGCACTGACCGAACTGGCACTCCAGCCCCGGCGCAGAGGCCGCGCGTGAGTGGCTCGAAGGTCTACCCGATGACCTTCGAGCAGGAGTCGGTCTGGCTGGACGAGCACCTGTCCGGCGAGCCGTCCCGCTACCTGGAGTCCTGGGCGTACCGGCTGCACGGGGCCGTGGACGCGGACGCCGCGCAGTGGGCGCTGAGCCGGATCGTCGACCGGCACGAGTGTCTGCGCAGCAGGCTGACCATCCTGGACGACCGGCTGGTGCAGGTCGTGGAGCCGGTCCACGAGACCACGCTGGAGCACCTGGATCTGGGCGAGAACGACCTGGACAAGGAGTTACGGCGCCTCACGCGGCGGCCCCTGGACCTGGACGTCTCGCCGCTGCGGGCCGGCCTGCTGCACATCACGCCGACGGAGTCGGTGCTGCTCGTCCAGTTCCACCACGCCGTGGTGGACAGATGGTCCTTCGAGATCCTCGACGCCGAGTTCACCCGCCTCTACTCGGCCCGCGTCGCGGGCCGCCCGGCAGAACTGCCGCCGGTCTCGCCGCAGTTGGGAGAGTACGCGCTGACGCAGCGCGCGGCGGACCTCGACCCCCTCGCCGTGGACTACTGGCGGGGGCGCCTGCACGACATCCCCGTGCCGCTGGCACCGCTCGCCGATCGGCCCCCGCCGGCCAGGCCCAGCTCACGCAGCGGCACGTATCACTTCACGATCGCACCGGAAGTGGGACGACAGATCCACGGCCTGGCCCGAACCGCGCGCACCACTCCGTTCACCGTCTTCACCGCGGCGCTCTCCGCACTGTCCTGCGGCTATCTCGGCGCGGACGAGACGGTCATCGGCACGCCGGTTTCCCGTCGCAGGGACGACGACCTGGACGGCATGATCGGCTGCCTCACCGACCTCGTCCCGCTGCGGTGTCCGGTACCGGCGCGGCAGCAATTCGCCGGCCTGGTCGCCGAAACCCGGACGACGGTGCTGGGCGCGATGACCCACGGCACCCTGTCCTACTCCCAGATCATGGCCCGGACCGGCGTTCGCAGGCGGTTGCGCAACGCGCCGCTGTGCCCGACCGTACTCGGACTGGACGACGACAGCGTGCGCCGGTTGGACCTGCCCGAAGTGAGGGCGGAACGGATCGAGGTCCACCCGCACGGCAAAGGTGCCCTGCAGCTGGACCTGGCCGTCGACAAGGACGGTTACGACGCCGTCCTGAAATACGACCCCGACCGCTACGACCCGCCGACGGTGGGCCGCATCGCCGAAGACCTCTGCGCCGTGCTGGGCACGGCGGTCGCTCATCCCGACTGGGAGACGGCGGAGATTCTCTCGAGCAATGGAGTGAACTGATGCCGCAGGTGTCCAAGAGCCCGTGGTTGCCGTTCGCGGTGTCTCCCGGCGCCAGGATCGCGCTGCTGTGCCTGCCGCACGCGGGAGCGGGCGCCGGATCGTACCGGGCCTGGGGCGCCGGACTGGCACCGCACGTCGGCGCCTACCCGGTTCAGCCGCCCGGCAGGGAGAAACGACGTAACGAGGCCCCGATCCGCGAGGTCGCCCGATACGTCCGCGAGCTCGCCCCGGAGATCACCGCTCGCCTCGACACGCCCTACGCCGTGTTCGGTCACAGCACCGGCGCCATCTGCGCGTTCGAGCTGGTGAGAGAGTTCCGCCGGCTCGGCTGGGCCCTGCCGGAGCGGCTGTTCGTGGCCGGCCGCCGGGCCCCGCACCTGCCGATGCCGCGCCACCGCCTGGAGGAGCTGCCGATCGAGGAGGTGGCCAAGTTCCTGGGCGCGCTGGGAGGCACCCCGCCGGAGGTGCTGGCCGATCACCTGCTGCTGAAGCAGCGCCAGCCGCTGATGGGCGCCGACTTCCAGGTCAACGAGGAATACCCGTACCAGCTCCAGGAGCCGCTTCCGGTACCGATCACGGTCTTCGCCGCCACGGAGGACGAGTGGAGCACCCCTGATCTGATGAAGGGCTGGGTCGAGCACACCAGCGCCGACTTCGAGATGTGCACGCTCAGCGGCGGCCACTTCGCGATCTTCGAACAGGCGGAGACGGTGCACGACGTGATCACCACCCGGCTGACGGATCCGTCGCGGGGGCCGCTGCCGGAGCCGAGGCCATGAGCCCCCTGACGGACGAGCTGGCGATCGGCCCGCTCCAGGAGGACATGTGGCTGTTCTGGAGTCGGCACCGCACGAGCTCGGTGTACACGATGCCGGAGGTGTTCTTCTACGACGGCGCCTTCGACGTGGCGGCGGCAGAGTTCGCGCTCAACGCGACGATCCAACGGCACGAGGCCCTGCGCACGGTGTTCCGTCAGACGGATGCGGGCGTCGTCCAGGCGGTTCAGGACCCTGATCCGGTGCCCGTCGAGGTGCTGGACCTGCGGGATTCGCCGGAGGAAGCGCGGTGGGAACAGCTGCAGGCGGCCATCGACACGGTGTCGGCCAGGCCTTTCGACCTGTCGGCCGGTCCGCCGATCAGGCTCGCCGCCATCCGGGTCTCCGCGGACCGGACGTGGCTGGTCCTGGTCGTCCACCAGATCGCGTGCGACGGGGAGTCGATGGTCGTCGTGCTGGAGGAGTTCGGCGAGCTGTACCGCTCGGCGCGCCGGGGGACCCCGCCCGATCTCGGGCCGGCCGCTCCGGGGTACGGGGCCTTCGTGCGCGAGCAGCTGGCGGCCCTGGCCGACGGCGGCCTCGATGAGGAGACGGAGTTCTGGCGGGAGCGGCTTGCGGGGATGTCCGGCAGCACCCTGCCGGGGACGGAGCGGGCCGCCGAACGGGACTCGGCGGTGCTGGGCACAGTCATGCTGCCGACGATGCTCCCGAGTGAGCTGTCGGACGCGGTACAGGCGTTCGCGCGCCGTACCAGCGCGACGCCGTTCGCCGTCCTGCTGTGCGCGATGGACGTCATGATCGTCGCCGCCACCGGTGACGGCGACGTGACGCTCGGGACGGTGACCAGTGTCCGCCCGCCGCGGTTCGCGCGGACCGTGGGGATGCTCACGAACATGGTGGTCCAACGGTCGCGGATCGACCTGTCCCGGTCGTTCGCCGCCGTGCTGGCGGAGGTGTCCCTGGACTTGATGGATTCCATCGACTACCAGGACCTGCCTTTCACCCAGGCGATCGCCGGTCTGCGGGAGGCCGGCGGTGGGCTCGGCAGTGCCCTGATCCGGACGACGTTCTCCGCGGGCGCCGTCGGCGGGCTGACCCTCGACGAGGGAAGCGTGTCGGACGTGGTGACGGCGGCGGCCGAAGGGCTGTACGACCTGTCGGCGGTCTGCGAGATCACTCCCGCGCACATCGCGGTGGACTGGAAGTTCGCGCTGTGCACGTACTCGCAGGAGGCCGCGCAGGGCTACTGCGCCGCGTACCAGGAGATCCTGGCGGTGCTGCTGGACCAGCCCGAAGCGGCGATGGATTCCCTGGGTCTGACCGGGATCGCGGCCCGAGCCGCCGCGACCGGGCCGGAGCGGACCCCAGAAGCAGTTCCAGGCCATTCTCCTCTCGCGGAAAACTGACGGGTGACTGTGTCGAACCAACCCACGCGTGCCGAAGTACTCGGTGCCTACCGGGCTCTGCCGCCGCGGCCGGACGGGCCTGCCGCGGACCTCTCCCGTGACGTGATCGCGTGCGCTGACGAGGGCATGCGCGAGGCCGCGCTCGCCCTGGGCCGCGATCTCGGCCGCCCGGTGGTGGACGTCGACGTCGCCTCCGGCTGGCTGTCGAGGACACCGACGCCGTCGCCGGCCTCGGTACTGCTCATCGCCAGTCGCCACACGCTGGTGGCCGAGACGGTGCGCGAGTGGGTGACGTCGGCGGCGCGGCACGATGTGCCCGTGGGGTTCGTGCTCGCCGCCGATCCCGCGGAAGCCGAGTTCCTGACGTCGAAGATCACGCTCGCCCACACGCGCGTCCCGGCCGGAGAGGACGTCCTCATCGACGCGGTCAACGGGGTGTGCGGTCCGCCCGACGACCTCAAGGTGGCCCGCCCCGAGCGGCTCGGGGCGATCCTGGACGCGCCGTGGCGGGTGCTGTCCGTGTGCGGCCACTCCGACCTCGGCCACATCAGCCTGGGTTCGCTCGTCGTCTGCGGGGCCAACGGTCCGGAGCGGGTCGACGGAAAGCTGCTGACCGACGGCTGTGATCCGGGCGCGGACCGCTGCCGGAGTACGACGAAGCTGCTGCGCACCGCGGTGCCGGCGGCGGGGCTGCGCGCGGCCGTGGTGGCCGTGATGGGCTGCAGTACCTTCGATGTGGCGGTGGGCGAACATCCGACCACGAACAGCCTGTGTGTCAGTGCTCTGAGCGGACTGGCCCTCGCCGCCATCGGCACGCTGGGCCAGCTGCACGCCGACGCCGACACCGTCGGCCTGGTGGCCACGTACCTCGCCGAGGGTCTCAGCCTCGGGGAGACCGTGCAGCGCCTGAACCACGTGCATCGCATTCCCACCGGGTACGGCATAGCCCTGGCCGGCGATCCGGCACTGCGGTTCCCCGCCCGCACACCGGCCGAGCCCGTCGACAACGGTGCCGCTGTCGACGCCGATCGCCTCGGGACTCACGAGCAGGCGCTCGCGCTGTATCAGGACATGATCGGACGCAGCAGGACGGTGGAACGCGTCCGGCACGCTCTCGTGGCCGTCGCCGAGAACTCGCTGGACGAGGACCTGGAGGACAGCCTCGAGGACCTGGGCCGCACGAACGAGCAGGTGCAAAGCGCCGCCTGGGAAGGCATCGGCCGGATCCGTGAGGCCTTCGACCTCGACGCCTGGCGCACGGCCGACGCCGTCACAGCGAGGCTGGACCGGGCGGTACGGCGCTGGGACGAGGCGTTCCTCGCGACGGCGAAGCTGGCCGCCGGCAATGACGTGTACGCGGCCTTGCACACCTATCTGCGGCTGAGCGACGCCCGCGTCGAGGGGGCGTGCACACGGTGCGGGTCGCGGATCCAGGTCTTCGAATACGACGATTCGGAGTCGGCCGGCGGGCGGCGCGTCGCGGCCGAGTGCTGGCTGTGCGGGCCGGTGCGGGAGTCGGCGGGCGCGGGTCCGGTGATGGCGATCGCGGCGAGCGGCCTGCACTCGCCGGGCGGCGTCGTTCGTCCGGTGCTGTCCGTGCGGGGAACGTCCGGGGAACCGGACCGGCCCGGCCACCTGGCCGTGATCCTCAACGACCGGCTCACCGACCGGGTCCTGGCGACTTTCCACGCCGAGTGCACCCTCGCGGACCTGCCCGAGCCAACGCTGACGATCCCCGAGGACACCCAGAGCGACCTGCACGCGCTGTGGGCGGTGTGGGTCGGCCAGGTCACGGTCACGTTCGCGGGGACCAGGCTGGGCGTCGTCCGGACCGTCGAACAGGCATGAGCTCGCTACTCCGGTAGCGCAACCCGAGCGAAAGGAACCGCCCATGGGGGGCTTGTCCAAGGTCGGAACGCAGATGTCGCGCATGTCCGGGCTCAGGAGCCTGATGGAGGACGTGGCGAGTGCGATGGCGAGCACCTCCGACACCAAGTGGCTCAACCTGAGCATCGGCAACCCCGCGGCGATCCCCGAGGTCACCGCGATGTGGCGGGAGGCGGCCGGCTGGGCGGTCGCCGAGAGCTTCTCCGACGCCGTCGCGTACGGGCCGTCCCGGGGCTCGCCCGCCCTCGTCAAAGCCATAGCCGACCACTTCCGCCGGCACCTGGGGTGGACCATCGGCCCGGAGAACATCGTCGTCGGCCCGGGCAGCCAGATGCTCTGCTTCGCCGCCGCCGCGCTCTACGCCGGGGAAGACGGCAGCGGGGCGCGCCGGGTCGGGCTTCCGGCGATCCCCGACTACACCGGCTATCAGGGCATCTGCATGGCGCCCGGGGGAATCGCCGGAGTCGAGTCCGGGTGGCGGGCCGGGCAGGACCGGTCGTTCCACTACGAGCTCGATCTGGACGCGACGGCCCGCCGAACGGACCTGGGCATGCTGTTGCTGTCCAGCCCGTGCAACCCGACCGGCCGCAGCCTTCGCGCCGACGAGCAGGACGCGCTGATCGCGATCGCCGAGCGGATGGACGTACCTCTGTTCCTCGACCACGCCTACGGCCGGCCGTTCCCCCAGATCGGCCCGACGTTCGCGCCACCGGTGCTGAATCCGCACGTGGTCAACTGCTTCAGCCTGTCCAAGGCCGGGATGCCCGGGGAACGCGTCGGATTCGCCATCGGCCCCGAGCGGTACATCACCCCGCTGGTGTCCTTCCTGTCCAACTCCGTGCTGCACGCCTCAGGTCTGGCACAGGCCATGGCGGCCTGGGCCCTGTCCTCCGGCGCACTCGACGAAGTGGTCGCCTCGGCCATCAAGCCGTTCTACGCCGAACGCCGAACCCTGACCGAGCAGTTGCTCCTCGACGCAATGCCGGCGGACGTGAACTGGCGGCTGCACGCGAACGAGGGAGGTATGTTCGGCTGGCTGTGGATCGACGAGGACTGGTTCAGCGACGTCGACCTCTACGCCGATCTCAGGAAACACAACGTCTTCATCGCACCGGGACGGAGCTTCTTCTCCGGGCCGCCCGAGGCCGGCAGGCATTCCACACAGTGTTTCCGCATCACGCTCACCGTGGACGAGAAGGACCTGCGCGAGGGGATCAGCCGTATCGGCGCGGCCCTCGGCGAGGCGAGTCCGCACCGCGTGGTCTCGCGCCCTCCGCTGAGCCGGTAGCTCTCCGCGAACACCTACCGGCTGATCGTCCTCCTGGCTCACCGCCGTTGGATGATCAGCCGGTCCGGCAGGGTCCGCCGCGAGCGAAGGACTCGGCGGCCTACCCGGCCGACAGCGGCAAGCCGTCGACGCGCTTGTCGGGATCGGCCAGGCCGGCCCCGAGCAGCGTCCACAGGTGCTGCTGCCACTGGTGCGCCGAGGCCTGGTCGAACCGGTCGGCGGCGTACTCGACCTCGCCGGTCCAACCGGTGGCGGTCTGCCGTGCGGCCCAGCTCAGTGCGACCTTCGCGGTGCCCGAGTGCACGAACACCTCGGAGATCTCCAGGCCTTCGATGTCGCCGCTGTCGTCCAGCGGGGTGGACTGCAGCGAGAAGATCGCCTGGAACAGCGGGTTCTGGCCGGCGTCCGTACTCTGCGCGGCGGCCTCCACGGCGTCGGCGAACGGCAGTTCCTGGCGGGTCAGTGCCTCGGCCAGGACCTCGTCGGTGCGCGCGACCAGCTCGCGGAAGCTCATGCCCTCGGTGAAGCGCATCCGCAGCACGACCGTGTTGACCAGGTAGCCGATCAGGTCCTCGGTGCCCGCCCGGTTCCGGCACGCGACCGGCACGCCGACCGCCACCTCCGGTGCCCCGTCCGTCCGGTGCAGGGCCGTGAAGAAGGCCGCGAGCAGGACGACGAACGCCGTGGTCCCGCACGAGCGGCCCAGCTGGTCCAGGGCAGCCGGGTCGACGGCGTCGTCGGGCAGCGGCAGGGCGAAGCCGTCGGTGCCGATCCGTCCGGCACCGGCACCTTCGCGCCGGGAGCCCACTTCGGCGGCCGGCGGGGCTCCGGCGAGCCGGGCCCGCCAGTAGGCACGCTGCTCCTGCGCCTCCGCTCCGCGCAGCCAGCGCTCCTGCCAGACCACGTAGTCGGTGTACTGGATCGCCGGCTCGCTCAACGGCTTCCCCGTGTAGAGGGCGACGAACTCCCGCCAGAACACCGCGAGCGACCAGGCATCGAACACCGTGTGATGCACGTTGAGCAGCCACAGGTGCTCCTCGGCGTCGACGCGGTAACAGGTCGAGCGCAGCAACGGGCCCTGAGCCAGGTCGAACGGACGCCTGGCCTCCTGCTGCGCAGAGCGGACCGCCTCGTCGAGATCGGCGACTTCGGTCACCACGGTGTGCACCGCTGCCGGGGGTTGGATCCGTTGCCAGACCTTGCCTTCGCCGGTCTCGAAAACCGTGCGCAGCGCCTCGTGTCTGCCGACGACCGCGGTCACCGCGGCGTCCAGCCGCTCCATGTCGAGCGGACCCCGGATCCGGTAGGCGACCGGGATCGCATAGGTCGGCGCACCCCTGTGCACCTGGTCCAGGAACCAGAGCGCCTGTTGCCCGCGCGCGGCGGGACGCCGCTCGCCGCGCTCCCCCGACGGCACGACCGACGCGACCGTCGACGCGCCGCGCTCGTGTTCGCCCTTGACCAGAGCCGCGATGCCGGCGACGCTCGATGCGGCCCGTAACTGCGCGAACGACAGCGCCACGCCGGTCACCTCGGTCACCCGGCTGAGCAGCTGAAGGCCCCGCAGCGAGTCGCCGCCGGCGGCGAAGAAGTCGTCGTCCGGCGGAAGCGGCGCGGTGCCGAGCACATCGCCGCCGAGGGTGCCGAGGACGCGCTCCAGCGTCGTCATCCGCGGCCCGTCCGCGCGCGCCGCCGGCGCACCAGGCCCGGCGGGGACCGGCGGGAGGGCGGAGCGAGCCACCTTGCCGTTCAGCGGCGAGCGCGGGATGCGGTCCATCATCACGAACGTCTGAGGCATCATGGCCGCGTTGAGCCGGCCGCCGAGCTCGGCGCGGATCACCGCCTCGGACCCGCCGTCCTCGGCTTCGACGTACGCCACCAGGCGCGAGCCGAAAGGCGGGTCGGCGACAGCGATGACGACCGCGTCCCGGACCCCGGCGCAGCGCATCACCGCGCTCTCCACCTGGCCGGGCTCGACGCGGTATCCGCGGATCTTGACCTGGCGGTCGGAGCGCCCCAGGAAGACCAGCGTCCCGTCGGGCCGCCGGCTGCCCCGGTCGCCGGTCCGGTACATGCGCGAACCGGGCGGGCCCTGGGGATCGGGCAGGTAGCGCTCGGCCGTGACGACCGGGTTGCCGTAGTAGCCGCGGGACACCGGCGGGCCGCCGACCCACAGGTCCCCCGGCTCGCCGTCCGGCACCGGCTGCAGATCGTCGTCGAGGATGTAGATCGCACTGCTCGCGAAGGAGTACCCGATGGGAACCAGCGCGTAGTCGTCCGGATCGCCGTCGGAGGTCTTCTCTTCCGGGGTCGGCCGGTGCAGCAGGACACTGATGGTGGTCTCCGTCGGCCCGTAGTCCGAGACCCAGTCGACCGCCTCCGCTCCGGGCACCCGGTACCAGGCGCGGAGCTTGTCCACGAAGATCTTGTCGCCGCCGATGAACACGATGCGCAGACTCGGGGGCAGGCTGACCAGACCGGCCGTCAGATCGTCCACCCACTGGTGCCAGTAGGCACTGGGAAGGCTCACCATCGTCACCGCCAGCCGGTCGATCAGGTCGGTGAACTCCACGCTGGTGAACTGGCGCCGGTCCGGCACGACGACCGCGCCGCCGGCGGCCCAGGCCGGCAGGATCTCCTCCAGCGCGGCGTCGAAGGCGATCGCCGTGGACTGCAGCACCCGGTCGGCCGCACCGATCTTGAGCTCGTCCCGGAGCGAGACGGCGTGGTTGGCGAAGCTCGCGTGCTGCACGGCGACCAGCTTGGGCTTGCCGGTCGAGCCGGAGGTGAACACGCAGTACGCGAGGTTGGCCGGATCGACGGCCACGGCCGGGGAGGCGGCCGGCCGGCCGGCCAGGTCGAGCGTCTCCACGTCCACCACGGGCGCGCCGTCCGGAGCCACCGCCGTCTGTCCGTCCCGCACGAGCAGGACGACTCCGGCGTCGGTGAGCATCCCCTCGGCGACACCGCGGGGCAGAGAAGGGTCGACGGGCACGTACACGCCGCCGGCCTTCCAGATCCCCAGCATCGTGACCAGCAGCAGCGGCGAGGGCTCCATGATGACGCCGACCAGGCGCTCAGGTCGCACACCGGCGCCGACCAGCATGGCGGCGAACCGGTTGGCCCGCTCGTCGAGCTCACGGTACGTCAAAGTGCCGTCGTCCCAGGCCACTGCGACGGCATCGGGCGTCAACGCGGCTTGTGCTTCGTAGAGTTGGTGAATGCAGGGACTGGGCATCAGTCTCCTACCTCCGATTCCGACTCGCGGCCGTTGCAGGCCTGCTGATCCATCAGAGCCCGCACGCTCGCCGGGCGCATGTCCGTCCACAGCTCGTCGATCGGGTCCAGGCAGACGTACCGGACGGCCGCGCCGCCGATCGCCCCCAGCCCGCGGGGATCTCCCGGTCATTGCTCCAGATCGAGTACTGGTCCTCGTGGTCGCGCACGCCGAAGTCGAGGTCATCAGTGCCTGGCATGGAAGCTTGTGCCCTCGCCCGTAAGTGATCTGACAGGCCATCAGAACTCTGGTGTCGTTGCGGCCCGCCGTCGATCGGTCCCACCTCATCAAGGTCACGAAGGCGGTGTCAATAGTCGACAGCCCCGTAGCGCCGCCGATCGGCTCCCGGAGCCATGTCGGCCGGCTGATCCGGATTCGAGCTCGTGCGCCCTTTCCTATGGCACTGGATGCCATTAATCTCGAAGTCACTCGTGGCACAGGAGGAGACATGGACGAACAGACGGCTGTGGCAGAGCCCTTCGACGTCGCCGTCGAGCAGGACCCGGCTGAGGATCTCGTCGAGGCCGACGACCTGATCGAAGAGGTCTCCATCGACGGGATGTGCGGCGTCTACTAGATCGCCCACCATGCCCACCGCATCGGTTTTCGACCTGGATCGCGCATGGGACCTGCACCCCCAGGTCTCGGTGCGGCCCGAGCCTTTCGGCGCGCTGCTGTACCACTTCGGCACCCGGCGGCTGTCCTTCCTGAAGGACCGCGGGCTGCTCTCCGTCGTCCAGGCGCTCGCGACCGCGCCCACGGCCCGCGCCGCCTGCCGGGCCGTCGGGGTCGGCGAGGACGACATGCTCCGGTACACCCGGGCGCTGGCGGTGCTCGCACGTTCCCACATGCTGACCGAAAGGCACCCGGACCCATGACGGTGAAGTCCGAACGTCTGGTGGATCTGTTCGAACACGGCCTCGACGCCCCGATCTGCCTGACGTGGGAGCTGACGTACGCCTGCAACCTGTCCTGCACGCACTGCCTGTCCAGCTCGGGACGGCGCGACCCGCGGGAACTCAGCACCGCCGAAGCCAAGGCCGTCATCGACGAGTTGGAGGCCATGCAGGTCTTCTACGTCAACATCGGCGGCGGCGAGCCGACCGTACGCCCCGACTTCTGGGAACTCCTCGACTACGCCACCGCCCACCACGTGGGCGTGAAGTTCTCGACCAACGGAGTCCGGATCACCCCGCAGTTCGCCCGGCGCCTGGCCGCCAACGACTATGTCGACGTGCAGATCTCGCTGGACGGAGCGACCGCGGAGGTGAACGACGCGGTCCGCGGGCACGGCTCCTACGACACGGCCCTGCGCGCCCTGGCCCATCTGGCCGACGCGGGCATGAAGAACTTCAAGCTGTCGGTGGTGTGCACCCGCCACAACATCCCGCAACTGGACGCCTTCCGGGAGATCGCCGACCGGTACGGCGCCCAGCTGCGGCTGACCCGGCTGCGTCCCTCCGGCCGCGGCGCCGACGTCTGGGACGAGTTGCACCCGCTGCCCGGTCAACAGCGCGAGCTCTACGACTGGCTGGTGGCCCACGGCGAGACCGTGCTCACCGGCGACTCCTTCTTCCACCTGTCCGCGTTCGGCGGCGCGCTTCCGGGACTCAACCTGTGCGGTGCCGGGCGGGTGGTGTGCCTGATCGATCCGGTCGGCGACGTGTACGCCTGCCCCTTCGCCATCCACGATGAGTTCCTTGCCGGCAACGTCCGAGACGAAGGCGGATTCGCCGAGGTCTGGCGGCACTCGGAGCTGTTCCTCGGCCTGCGCGAACCGCAGCAGGGCGGAGCCTGCACTTCGTGCTCGTTCTACGACACCTGCAAGGGCGGATGCATGGCCGCCAAGTTCTTCACCGGCCTGCCTCTGGACGGGCCGGATCCCGAGTGCGTGCAGAGCCATGGCGAGTCGCTCCTGGCAGACCGGCGCGACATCCCCAAACCCTCCGGCGACCACTCGCACCGCACCACCGCCTCGCGCCCGGTGCCGGTCACCATTTCCCCCTCGCGCCCGCCGGTGAGCCCGTGCGACGAGTCGCCGCTGGCCGGGGCGCCGGTGCGTTGATGTTCCGCAATCCGTGGTTCGAGACCGTCGCCGAGGCGCAGCGCCGGGCCAGGAAACGTCTTCCGTACTCGGTCTACGGCGCGCTGCTGGCCGGATCCGAGCGCGGCAGCACCCTGACGGACAACGTCCGCGCCTTCGCAGAGCTCGGATTCGCGCCCCGGGTGGTGGGCCAGCACGCCGTCCGTGATCTGACCACGACGGTGCTGGGGATGGCGACGGCGATGCCGGTGTTGATCTCGCCGGTCGGCGCGCAGGGTGTGCATCCCGGCGGTGAGGTCGCGGTGGCCGGCGCCGCGGCCGGGCACGGCGTGATCATGGGACTGAGTTCGTTCGCCTCCATGGGCGTCGAAGAAGTGGTCGCGGCCAATCCGAACACCGCGTTCCAGATCTACTGGAGCGGCGACCGCGACGCGATCGTGGGGCGCATGGAGCGAGCCCGGGCCGCCGGATGCAAGGCGCTCATCGCGACGCCGGACTGGTCGTTCTCGCACGGCCGCGACTGGGGCAGCCCCACGATCCCGGAGCGCATCGACCCCAAGACCATGCTGAAGCTGGCCCCCGATGTGCTCGCGCACCCGGGCTGGCTGTGGCAGTTCGCGCGGACACGCCGGGTCCCTGACCTGACCACCCCGAACATGCGACGGCCCGACGGCACCGTCCCGACGTTCTTCGGTGCGTACCGCGAGTGGATGGGCACTCCCCCACCTACCTGGGAGGACATCGCCTGGCTCGCGAAGGAATGGGGCGGCCCGTTCCTCCTGAAGGGCGTGGGCCGGGTCGACGACGCCCGGCGCGCGGTCGACGCGGGCGTCACCGCGCTGTCGGTCTCGAATCACGGCGGCAACAACCTCGACACCACCCCGGCGACGATCCGGCTGCTGCCGGCGATCGCCGAGGCCGTCGGCGAGCAGATCGAGGTGCTGCTCGACGGCGGGATCCGGCGCGGCGGCGACGTGGCCAAGGCCTTGGCGCTCGGTGCGCGGGCGGTGCTGATCGGCCGGGCGTACCTGTGGGGCCTGGCCGCGAACGGCGAGGCCGGCGTCGGGAACGTCCTGGACATCATGCGCGGCGGCCTCGACTCGGCGGTCCTGGGCCTGGGACACGCGTCGGTCGGCGCGTTGAATCCCGGCGATCTGGTGATCCCGGAGGGCTTCACGCGCTCGGCCGGGGCCGCGCTGTGAACACCTCGCTGAGCCGCGCCGTGTGGCCGGAGGTACCGACAGCCGACGCTCTCGTCCTGGTGCCGGTCGGGTCCACCGAGCAGCACGGCCCGCACCTGCCGCTCACGACCGACACGGTCATCGCCCGCGCCGTCGCCGAACGGGTGGCGGCCCGCCTGCCCGGGCGGGCCGTGGTCGCACCCGCGATCGCCTACGGCAACAGCGGCGAGCACGCGGACTTCCCCGGCACGATCTCCATCGGGCACGAGGCGCTGCGGACGGTGCTCATCGAAACGGTGCGCTCGCTGGCACTGTGGGCGTGGCGGGTGGTCTTCGTCAACGGCCACGGCGGCAACGTCCGGACCCTGGACGAGGCCGTCTCGACGCTGCGGGAGCAGGGCCATCACGTCGCCTGGACGCCCTGTGTGTTCCCCGGCGACGCGCACGCCGGCCGGTCCGAGACCTCCGTGATGCTGCACCTGGCCCCGGACGAGGTCCGCCTGTCGGCCGCGGCCGCCGGCGACACCCGCCCCCTGGCCGTGCTCATGCCGCACCTGGTCGAGAGCGGGGTCAGGTCCGTCGCCCCGAACGGCGTGCTCGGCGACCCGGCCGGCGCCGGGGAGCAGGAGGGCCGCGCCCTGCTGGACGTGCTGGTCGGCGACACGGTCCGCCGGGTCACCGCCTTCACGCCGGACAGTCGTGGCCGCCTGAGCGAGCCCTCATGACCCTGCCCGAAGGATTCGTCGTCGTCCTGGACGCCAAGACCCGCGTCGTCGACGGCGGCCGCGCCCTGCTCGGCGGGGCCCCCGTCACGCGTCTGGTACGGCTGACCCCGCGGGCCCGGAAGATCCTCCAGGGCCGGACGGTGCGGGTGCGCGACGCGGCCGGCGCCGCACTCGCCGACCGGCTGCTCGAACTCGCGATCGCCCACCCGTACATCGCCGAGCTCCCGCCGCACCCGGACCCCCGCTGCACCTACGTCATCCCGGTGCGCGACCGGCCGCGGCAGCTCGACCGGCTGCTGGCCGGCCTGGGCGCGGGCCACGAGGTCATCGTCGTGGACGACGCCTCCGCCGACCGGGCCGCGATCGCCACGGTCACCCGCCGGCACGGCGCGCGGTACGTCGCCCTGCCCCGCAACGCAGGCCCGGCCGGGGCCCGCAACGCCGGCCTGCGGCTGGTCCGCACGCCGTTCGTCGCGTTCGTGGACTCCGATGTCGTACTCGACAAGGACACGGTGCCGACGCTGCTCAAGCACTTCAACGACCCGCGTACCGCGGTGGCGGTACCGCGCATCACCGGGCTCCGGACGCCTTCCTCGCAGAGCTGGATCGGACGCTACGAGAACGCCCGCGGCTCTCTGGACCTGGGTGCCAGACCCGCGTCGGTCCAGCCCGGATCGTATGTCTCCTGGGTCTCCTCCGCTTGTCTGGTCGCGCGGGTCGACGCGCTCGGCGACGGATTCGACGAGAGCATGCGGGTCGGTGAGGACGTCGATCTCGGATGGCGGATGGTCGCCGGCGGCTGGCGGGTACGGTTCGAACCGTCGGTCGTCGCAGCACACGAACACCGCGCCCGGTTCGGCGCATGGTTCGTGCGCAAGCTGGAGTACGGCACCGGGGCGCACCCGCTGGCCGTACGCCATCCTCGGTCGGTCGCCCCGGCGATCCTGGCGCCGTGGAGCGCGGTTCTGACGGTCGCCGTGCTCGCTCAGCGCCGCTGGTCGGCGCCGGTGGCGGCGGCCGTCTTCACGGTGACCGCAGCACGGATCTCCCGCAAGCTCGACGTCGAGGAATCGGCAAGCCTCGGTGTGCGGCTCACCGCCGGTGGCGCGGTCGGCTCACTGCTGCAGACCGGTGCCCTGATCACCCGGCACTGGTGGCCGGCCACCGCCGTCGGCTGCCTGGTCTCCCGGAGGGTACGCCGCGCTGCCGTGGTCGCGGCCGTGGCGGACACCGTGCTGGAGTACGCGACCAGCCGGATCGACCTGGACTTCCCCCGCTACTGGCTCGCGCACCGTCTCGACGACGTCGCCTACGGAAGCGGGGTGTGGCTGTCGGCCCTGCGGGGACGGTCGGCCGCGTCCCTGCTGCCTCAGCTGCGGAAGCCTTCCTCAAGCCGCCGGAAGACGCCGTCCAACAGCTCCGCCAGGTCGGCGGACTCGTCGTCGAGCCACAGCTCGTAGGCGGTGACGGCGGCGGCCAGCGCGAGATGGCCGATCAGCCGCGGCGAGGCCGCGGTCACCGGCACGCCTTCGCGCGCCGCCACGCACTCGGAGATCGCCATCTGCCACGAGGCGTAGCGCAGCGTCGAGTGGGCGCGCAGCGCGGGTACACGCAGGATCAGGTGCATGCGGCGGCGGTGCCAGGGCACGACTGCGCTGTCGAAACGGTTGAACTCCGTCACGACCTCGCGCAGCGCCTCCATGACCGGCACGTCGTCGGCCACGGCGGCCAGCAGCGAGCGCAGCCGGACCAACTGCTCCTCGAACTCACCCCAGACCAGGTCATTCTTCGAGGCGAAGTACCGGAAGAACGTCCGCCGGCCGATCCCGGCCGCCGCGGCAATGTGGTCGATGGTGGTGTACTCGAAGCCCTGCCGCTCGAACAGGGCGAACCCCACCCGCTCGAGCTCGGCGCGCGACGCGACGCGCGGACGCCCGCTTCGGATCGTCTGCTGCGCCACGGCATCTCCACTCCGCCGATCGCGCCCGTTCCAGGCGCGGCTTCCGCGCCGTCACGCTAACACCGGCGCGGTCGGCCACCGCGACCACTGCGAGCAACGACATCGGGTCGTCGAACAGACAAGACGCGACATCGCCGACGCCGCCCACGATCACGCCGGCCGCAGCGATAGCCACGCGATCTGGGACCCGATGCGCGTCATCGGATCGTCACGGTGGATTCCGAAGGTAGGAAATCAGCCAGCCGGCCGACCGGCAGTACGGTTACGGTCCCCAGAATCGTTGATCACCGGCGCATCATCAAAAACCGGGCCGCGGCCCCCTCCGACGAACCCGGCGCCGGCGGAACCGGCTTCGCCCTGGTCATCGCCGCCAGTCCTTCCGCGCCTCCGGAAACCACGCCCGATACGGCGCGTCCTCGTCGAACACGACACCGCGGATCGCGGCGAAGTCCTCGCGGTCCGCGGTGTCGGCCCCCGCGAAGTACAGCGCGCCATGCCCGGTCAGGGTGACGCCGATCTCGGATCTGGGTCCTGCCTGCCAATCCAACGTCGCCTGGATTCCCCCTAGGGACACTGCCTCAAGGTCGACCGTCGGCGGCTCCGTGCCGTCAACTCGGACACGTAGAAGGTTCGTTCATCGCTTTCATCTCGGCTCTCGCGTCGGATCGGCCCGGGGTGTGACAGCCGACGGCGGGTGAGCCGGGCCCTCCTGGAGACGCTCGGCGTTCGACGCCCTGGGCTTGCGAAGCAAGTAGATCCGGGGTTCCAGCTTTCCGATCATCTGGTAGACACCCCACAGCGCGTTGCCAAGCTCGACGCGGTAGTCGGAGTCGCCCAGCTCAGCTCGCAGCACTGCGGACTCCCGCAACAGTCGTGCGGCGTACAAGAGTTGACGGGACGTCAGGTTGGTGCCGTCTTCCTCGGACGCTTCGCGGAACTCGGAGCCGACGACATCGATCATCTCGATGGTGAAGCCGGCCTCCAATGCCCGCTTCTCGAAGTCGTCCGTCTCCATTCGCTCGGGAACGACCGCCAGGTCGGCGTAGAGGCGAGCCCGCTCACCCGGCTCCAGCAGATCGGTGGCGAACGACTGGTACACCAGCAGGTGACCGCCGGCTTTGAGGACACGGTGGCCCTCGGCGAGTGCCCGGTCGGCATCCACCACGTGGAAGAACATGTCGCAACTGAAGATGAGGTCGAACTCGCCCTCGGAGCCAGGGATGTCTTCCATGACGCCAGGCCTGATCGACACGCGCGATCCGGCGGCGTGCCCGGCCACAGCCGTCCGCGCACGATCGTTGTTGCTGTCCACCGGGTCCACGCAGACGACGCGACATCCGAACATCTCGGCCAGCGCGAGCGAATGCGACGCGTGGCGACCGCCGATGTCGAGCACGACATCGGCGGGCCCGATGTCGAGCTCGTCGATGATGGCGAACATCAAACGACTGCTTCGCGGGTTGTAGCTGCGGTTGAGCGCCCGGTCCACCGCGTCGACGCCCCCGGGGTCGTACATCTCGTCGAGAGTGATCGCCTCAACCTGCCCCATGGGCTTGTACGTTACTACCCCGTCGCGATCTCCACCACGGCCGTGTCAGGGTGCGGATCCAGCCTGAATCAGCACCGGTTCAGGCGACCCTTGAGACATTCCTCGCCACGACCTAGGCTGATCCCGATCGATCGCCGGAAGTACACGAGGGGTGAGCGTGAACGAGGGTGCTGAGGACAACCAGGCGTACTCGGTCGTGGCCAACGACGAGGAGCAGTACTCGATCTGGCTCGACGGCAGGTCGCTGCCGGCCGGCTGGAAGGCGGTCGGCAAGGCGGGGAGCAAGAGCGATTGCCTGGACTACATCGCCGAGGTCTGGACCGACATGCGACCCAAGAGTCTGCGACAGTCGATGGACGCTCGTGACCTCTCCGCTGCCGGCTAGCTTCGGCTTTCCCGCCAAGCGGTGGCATGGGGCCTACGCGGCCCCTTGACGCGACACGAGGTACCCGGTCGTACCGGTCGGCTTCGCAGCCGACACGCCACAGGTGCGCCACCCGAGACAGAACCGGCGACCTACTCCGCTGCGCGGATGCCCGCACCATGTGGTCGGCGGCGGTCTCGCCGAGCACATGGCGGCGCTGGGCGAGGAAGCTCGGGCAGCCACCGGTGACGAACCTGGAATCCCAAGAACGTAGAACCCGGCCCGTCTCCGCGCGACCTTGATGCGCGGGAGGCGTTCGGTCCAGGTGCCGCCTGGGCTGAGCCGACTTCAGTGAGTGCGGGGCGTAGAAGGAGTCGTTCGTGGCACCGAGTGGATCAGGGAACTGCGAGACCTCACCGTTATCCTCGATTCTTCAACAGGCGATGATCGCTGATCGCTTTGACGGTTCACCCGTAATGTCCTCGGTGCCGTTGGGATGGGCCGTCGTATGACACTGCGGGGGCGAGCCGGCGATCCGGGTCATCTTGGAAATGTCGGTCGCGGTGATGGAGTAGCGCCGGCCCGTCCCGATGTCGAATGGGGTGAGCTTCTTGAGCCGCCGGCCGGACGGCTTGACCCGCCGCACGATCAGCCGCCTTTCGCTCTCGGGCAGCTTCGCGCTCGGAGAGCCGGGGACCTGCGCGAGTGCGTCAGTCAGCACCCGGATGTGGTCGGCGACGGTGTTGCCGCCGGCGTTGCCCTCGCGCAACAGCACGGCCAGGTTCTCGGACGTGTTCGCGCACCAGGCAGCGAGGGAATGAAAGCCCCACGTCTTCTTGAACGTCACCGCCGAATCCTGCTTATTGGACGCGGCAGTGACGATCGTGGCGTCGATGACGATCCACCCGGTCAGCCGCTTGCCCGCCATCTCCAGGCGGGGGAAGCCGCCCGGCCGCAGGTGCAGCAGCGACCATACGTCCGCCGTACCCGCGCGCGGGCTCCCGCGATCTTCGCGAGCGTGGCCTCGTCCAGTGCGGCGAGCGTGCGGGAGAGGGTGGAATCGGATGCGGCTGACGCGAACAAGCCCCGGTGGTGAACCTGGAGTTGTTCGGCCTCGGAGATGCAGTGACCACGGGCAGCCGCCGGTCGCACCCGGTGCGCTCCGCCACCCGAAAGGTGTCCTGTCTTCTGCAGCGGAACCGATCTCGGCAATCGCATCCTTACAGCTCAGGGCGCCTTTCGCTGATGAACAATCAGATCGAGCTCACCGTCGGCGAATAGCCGGGGTTATCGCAAAAGCCCGGCCTGACTGGCCAAAGATGCCGTAATCAAACCTCTGCCGCTTGTCACAGACCATTTCACAAGATCCCCTTGACGCGACCCGCGACCCTCGTCAAGGGTGTCGAGGGCAACGAGGGGAAATCGGGAGGCAGTTCGGACACTCGCGCAAAGACGAACCCGTACGCGCATGGGCCGTTCGTCCTCAAGACAATGGTCTGCGGTCTTCCCGTCAAGGACATCACTCGACCTTGGAGAGGTCTGCCCTCGTGACTGATTTCGTGCTCGAACGCATCAAGGACATCGCCGCCCGCGAGCCAGGCCGGCCCGCGGTGCGCGTCGGCGTCGGCACCCTGGACTACGGCGGTCTGACCGCGGCCGCGACCGGCCTGTGCGATCTGCTGCGCGCGCAGGGCGTCGGCCCGGAGGACGTGGTGGCCACGACACTGCCGCGAGGCGGCAATCAGATCATCGCGATGCTCGCCATCTGGATGTCCGGAGCGGCGTACCTGCCGGTCGACGCACAGTGGCCCGAGGGCAGGCGTCAGGCGCTGCTCGCAGATTCGGCCACCTTCGTCCTGGAGGAGTCGGCCGAGGCTGACGCGCAGGTCGCCATGCAAGGTGAGTCCGGGCTCCGGGTCAGGCCGCTGACCGAAGGTCGCGAACCCTCACCGGACAACAGCGCGACCGAGCGCAACCTCGCCTATGTCATCGGTACTTCCGGATCAACGGGGACGCCCCTGGCCGTCGGCGTCGAGTTCGCCGCGCTGCACAACTACGCGCGGTATCTCCTGGATCTGGTGAAGCAGCCGGAGATACCCGGCGACGGCGACCTGCGTGTGCTGCTGTCGGCCGATCCGGCGTTCGACGCCGCGCTGCGGCCCGTCCTCCTGCTCGCGGTGGGCGCCGAACTCGTCATCGCGCCGGACGGTTCGCCGCAGGACCACATCGACTGCATCGCGGCCCATGGAGTCACCGTCCTGAGCGGCGTGCCTTCCTGGTACTCGGGCGTTCTCGGCGCCGGGTTCGTGCCGGCCGACTCCTCCGTGCGGCTCGCCTTCATCGGCGGCGAGGCGGTGCCCAACGGCGTCGTCCGCAAGCTCGCCTCGGACAGCCGTGCCGTCGTGGTGCAGTACGGCCCCACAGAGACGACGATCGCGGCGACCGGAGGCCGGCTGCTCAGCGACGAATTCCTCGAGCCGCCGATCGGCCAGGCCCTGCCGGGGGTGGAGGTCCACCTCTACCAGAACGGCGACCTCGACCCGGCGGTCGACGGCGAGCCGGCGTACCTGTACGTGAGCGGGGCGGGCGTCGCGCGCGGGTACATGAACGATCCGAGGACGACCGCCGAGCGATTCGTTCCGAACCCGTCCGGTCCGCCCGGGTCACGGATGTTCCGGACCGGCGACCTCGCAAAGGCACTGCCCCAGGGCGGATACAGCTTCCTGGGACGGACGGACGATCAGGTCAAGATCAATGGTCGCCGGATCGAGCTGACCGAGATCTCCTCGATCCTGAACCGCCACCCCGCTGTCGCGCAGTCGGTCGCCTTCGTGCACCCGGATTCCGCCCAGCCCCTGCTGGCCGCCTGCTACGTCGCGGGCAGCGGCGAGGAGGAAGCCGCGGTCGAGGCGAGCCTGCGGGAACACCTCGCGGGCGAACTGCCCGGCTATCAGGTGCCGGCCCTGGTCAAGCGGGTGGACGCACTGCCGTTGACCCAACGCGGCAAGGTGGACGTCGCGGCACTCGCGCTGCTCGTCCAACCCGTGCAGATCCCCGTCGTGGAAGTGGACGACGACAGCGCTCTGACCGACGTCGAAAGGACGGTGATGGTCATCGTGCGCAAGATCCTCGACGTCCCGTGCTCGATCGACGACGAACTGTTCGCCCTCGGCCTCACGTCCCTGGACTCGCTGAAGATCTTGGCGCAGATCCGCGAAGAGCTCGGAGTGCGGGTGCGGCTGCGTGACTTCTTCCAGGCTCGCACCGCGCGCAATGTGTGCAGGCTCATCGGAACCGTCAACTGACGACGATCATCGCAGGCGACCTGGTCCCGCAGGACGCCCACCCGCTGCGGACGGCAGTCGGCGGCAGGCCGACCGCCGCCGCCCCGGCGTGCGCGCGGCGTGCCGGGTCGCCGTCCGTCCTGCTGGCGCACAAGGCGTGAACCCGGTGCCGATGCGGTCCGAAGGAAAGAGGGAACAGATGCGTGAGTCGCTGGCCATCGTCGGCATGGCGTGTCGAGGTCCTGGAGCGACCGACTACCGCGCGCTGTGGGCCAACGTCGAGGCCGGCTCGACGGGAATGGTCACGGTCAGCGAGCAGGACCGGCAGCAGGAAGCGATCAGCCTCCCGGCGGAGGTGAGAAACCCATATGTGCCCGTTGCCGCTCCGCTGCAGGACTACGACAAGTTCGACAGTGCGGCCTTCGGCGTCCCCTCCGGGGAGGCCGATGTCATCAACGTCAATCACCGCGTGATGATGGAAGTCGTCCTGGAGGCGCTGGAGGACGCCGGCTGCGACCCGCTGCGCCATCCCGGTCGCATCGGGTTGTTCGCCGCCGGCGGGGCCGCATCGCCGATCACGGTCCTGAAGCACCTCGACGACGCGAGATTCGGTCACGTCGGCAGGCCCCTGAAGTCCTCGGAAGCACTCAACTGGGTATCGCTGCTGGACCACGACTTCCTGGCCACGCGGATCGCCTACGCGCTCGACTTCCGTGGTCCCTCGATGACGGTCCAGAGCGCGTGTTCCAGCTCGCTGGTCGCCGTGCACCTCGCCTGTCAGAGCGTGCTGTCCGGTGATTCCGACGTGGCCCTGGCCGGAGGTGTGAACATCGAGGCGCCGCACCGGGCGGGCTATTACCACCAGCCGGGCAGCATCTGGTCCCCTGACGGCAGCTGCCGGCCGTTCGACGTCTCCGCCGGCGGCACCCTCACCGCGAGCGGGGCCGGCGCGGTGGTGATCAAACGCCTCGACGACGCGCTCGACGCCGGTGACGCCATTCACGCCGTCATCCGCGGCAGCGCCATCAACAACGACGGAAAGCGCAAGGCCGGGTTCACCGCGCCCAGCGTGAACCAGCAGAGCCTGGTCATCAGCGCGGCGCTGGCCGCCGCGGACGTGGACAAGCGCGACATCGGATACGTGGAGGCGCACGGAACCGGCACCGAGGTCGGGGACGTCGTCGAATGGCAGGCTCTGGAACGCGCGCTCGGCCCCGACGGGGCGCGGTGCGCGATCGGCGCGGTCAAGGCGAACGTCGGCCACCTGGGCGCCGCATCGGGCGTCTTCGGACTGATCAAGGCCGCACTCGTCGTCAGCTCCGGGCGGATTCCCCCGGTGGCGAACTTCGTCCAGCTCAATCCGCAGATCACGCAGGCCGGCTCCAGGTTCTTCGTGCCCGGTGGCGCCGGCCCGTGGGACGACGGACAGCATCCGCGACGAGCCGGAGTGAGCTCGATGGGTGTCGGCGGAACCAACGCGCACGTCGTCCTTGAGCAGGCGCCGCCGGTCCGGACGCCCGACGGTCCGGACGACGGTGTCTTCGTCGTCCCGGTCAGCGCCGCGTCCGCGCGCAGCGCCGAGGACACCGCGGACCGCTTGGTGGAGTTCGCCGAGGCGAACCCGGAGAGCCTGGGCAGGCTCGCCCACACGATGACCACAGGCCGGCGCGTGCTCGCCCACCGGCAGGCGCTCGTCCTCGTCAAACGCGGTGACCGGCTCGACTCCTGGCGGACGGGAACCCGGCGGGCGAAGCGGGGGCACGACAGCGTCTTCGTCGTACCCGGCAACGGGACCGCGCTCGGTGACCTGACCGGCGCGTACGCAGAGATCGACGGATTCGCCGACGTGTTCTCGGAGGCACTGGCGAGCCTGCCGGCCGACGACCGGCAGCCGGTGCGCGACAGTCTCACCGGACAGCCCGGGAGCGAGTCCGCCCCACGGATCTCCGAGCTCGCCATACTCGTCCGATCCGTGACAGTCGCCAGGTCGCTGCTCGCCGACGGCATCCAGCCCCGGTCCCTGTGCGGATACAGCCTGGGCGAGGTCGCCGCGGGCGTCGTCGGCGGGGTGCTCACCCTGGCCGAGGCCGCCGAAGTCATCACCGAGCGCGCCCGCATCCTGGCCGACGCTCCCCCGGGCGCGACGATCCGGGCGCGGCTGCCCGAAGCCTCGGCCGGCCGGTATCTCGGCGCCGGTGTGTCGCTGGCGATCGTGCCCGGCGCCAAGGACTGCATGTTCAGCGGCGAGCTGGCGGCGATCGAATCGCTCGCCGCCGAGCTGCGCGCCGCCGGCATCGCCTCGGTCCGGGTTCCCGTCGCGCACCCGTTCCACAGCACGACCCTGGAGCCCTTCGTCGAGGAGTACGCCACGACGTGGGCCAAGATCGACCTGCGGCCCCCGACGCTGCCGGTGATGTCGCCGACGACGGGCGACTGGCTCGACGAGCAGACCGCTCGGGACCCCGCATTCTGGGCGAGCCACCTGGTCCGCACGGTCCGTTTCGGCGACGCCATGAGAGCGCTTCGTGAGAACGGCACAACCCTGGCCTACGTCCTGGACTCGGGTGCGGGCATCACCCCGTTCGCCGAAGCGGTGTTCGGCGCGGACGCCCAGGCCATGACCACCGCCGGACAGGCGGGCTACGACGCGGTCTCCCGCGCGCGACTGCTGGCGACGGCCTGGACGGCCGGGCAGAACGGCGTCCTGGCGGCCGAGTCCAAGACCGGCGCGGCGGATGCTTCCGGCACAGCCACGGTCGTCGTGCACGCCCCCACCTACGCGTTCGACCGAGGTGCCGAGGAGCAGCGCCGGCCCGTACAGACCGCGTCACACCCGACGCTGGGCTCCGACCGGCCGCAGCCGTCGGCGGAGTCGGCGGCCCCGATCGCGTCGCCGACCGCGACCGCGGCTCCGATCACAGCCCCGGTTGCGACGGCGGCGGCCACCGCAGCTCCGACCACGGCACCGGCTGCTGGCACCCCTGTGTCGTCGGCCGACCGGGCCGACATCGAGACGCGCGTACGCCGGATCGTCGCGCAGCTCGTCGGCGGCACTCCGGAAGACGTGAAGCCCGAAGCCTCCTTCATCGACCTCGGGTACGACTCGTTCCTGCTGATTCAGCTCGCCGACGCCTTGTCGACCGAGTTCCAGACCGACATCGACCAGCAGCTGCTGTTCTTCGACAGGGATTCGTCCGCGAGCCTGGCCGAGTTCCTCGCGGACGTCGCGCCGCCGGCCCCGACGACCGGGTCCGTCGTGCCGGCCGCGCCGGATCCGCGTCCCGCACGAGTCACCGCCTCCGTCCCGCAGCAGCCCGCGCCGGCCCACGTCCTCGACCGGACCGCCGCGCCGCATTCGGAGGAGGAACTCGAGTGGGCCCGGCGGACCCCGGTGTCCAAACGGGTCACCGAAGAGGACCGCTTCACCCTGGCGGATCAGCGGAACCTGGTGTTCTCGCTGCGCACCGGCCGCCGAGAGGTGAGCTATCCGGTGGTCGGGGTCCGTGGCGAGGGCTCCCATTTCTTCGACGTGGACGGCCGCGAGTATCTCGACCTGTGCATGGGCTTCGGTGTCACCCTGCTGGGGCACGCGTCCGATCCGGTGAAGGAGGCGCTGCGCACGTTCGAGGCCTCCGACCTGTTGCTCGGCCCGCAGTCCTCGACCGCCGGCGACGTCGCCCGCGGCATCGCGGCGCTGACCGGGGTCGACCGGGTGGCTTTCGCCTCCTCGGGGACCGAGGCCGTCATGGGCGCCGTGCGGGCGGCTCGTGCGAAGACCGGCAGGGATCTGATCGCGGTGTTCGCCGGTTCGTTCCACGGCACGTTCGACGGCGTGTTGGTGGCACCGCAGGCAGGCGGGCTACGAGGCGAGGCGACGACCCTCGGCCGGGGCACGACGGCCGGGATGGTCCAGGACGTCATCATCCTGCCGTACGACGAGACCGCGATCCCGATCCTGGAGTCCTACGGCGAACAACTGGCGGCGGTGCTGGTCGAACCGGTCCAGAGCCGGCGCCCCGGGTATCAGCCCGCTGAGCTGCTGCGGCAGCTCCGCACCCTGACCAGCGCGCAAGGCGCCGTGCTGATCTTCGACGAGATCATCACCGGATTCCGCTGCCACCCCGCCGGCGCGGCCGGGTATTTCGGCGTCCATCCGGACCTCGCGACGTACGGCAAGGTCATCGGCGGCGGCATGCCCATCGGGGTCATCGCCGGCGACGCGGAGTTCATGGCGCCCATCGACGGCGGGCGATGGCGGCAGGGCGACGCCGGGTTGCCGCAGCGGCCGAGCATGGTGTTCTCCGGCACGTTCAGCAAGCAGCCGATGGCCATGGCCGTGGCGCAGCACGTGATCGGATACCTGAGGAAGGAATCTCCCCGGCTGCAGAACACCCTCACCGAGCGAACAGCCGAACTGGCCAGGGAGATCAACCTCCACGCCGAGGCGAACGGCTATCCGATCGACGTCGACCACTTCTCTTCTCTGTTCCGTATCAACGTCAACGGATCCGAACGGTCCGAGAACGCCTTCTTTCTTGGCCTGCTCAGTCGCGGCGTATACGTGTGGGAGGGGCGCACGTGCTTCCTCAGCGCCGCGCACGACGACGCGGATCGGGCCCGCATCGTGGAGGCCGTCGCCGACACCGCGGCCGAGGTGGCCGCGCAGGGCCTGTGGGCAGAAGCCAAGGCGACGATCGCCCCCGTGCCCGCGCCCCGCGCACCGGCTCCTGTCGGGCAGGCACCGACCGTCGGGCAGGCTCCGCTCACCGACGGCCAGAAGCTGCTCTGGATGAGCAGCGAGCTGGGCGGCGATCGCGCCGCGTCCTACGGGATGTCCGACGTACGTCGGGTCGAGGGCGTCATCGACGCGGACCGGCTGGCGCGCGCCATCGACCAGGTCGCTCGACGGCACGAGGCGCTGCGGATCGGGTTCGAGGAGGACGGCACCGCCCAGAACTGCGTCGAACACGCCGTTCCGACGCTGTCCACCACCACTCTGTACGACACCGCGCCGGGCGAGGTCGAGGCACTTCTGTCCCGGTTCGGGCAACGGCCGGTGGACATGGCGTCCCCCTCGCTGTTCCAGTTCCAGCTCATACAGACGACTGAGGCCGCCTACCTCCAGGCCACCGCGCCGCATGCGGTCGTCGACGGCTGGTCGTTCGAGGTCTTGTGGGAAGAGCTGTCGTCCTTCTACCTGGGGAGTGGCGAGGACGGCTCCGTGCGCGAGCCGGCGCGCTTCCTGGAGTTCGCGCGGTCGAAGCGCAGCGAGGAGGACGCACGGTTCGAGGCGAACGGCGCGCTGTGGCGGCCGAGGTTCGACAGGGTCTGGCAGTCATCGGGCCGCATGCTCGACGGCACCAAGCCGTTCACTCCGGTCACCCGCTTCGACAACCTGCCGCAGAGCTGCCTCGCGGACCTGCGTGCGTTGTCGCGTTCAAGCAGGTCCACGATGCACACGGCGGCGTTGTCGGCGGTGGCGGTGGCCTCGTCGCTGCTCATGGCCGCCCCGCGGGCGATCGTCATGGCCCACCGGACCGGACAGCCGGTTTTCAGTCACGGGAAGCCGCTCATCGGCTTCTGCGTGGACCTGCTGCCGGTGATAGCCGAACTCCCCGACGACAGCACTCTGATGGACGTGACCAGAGACGTGCAGCGGCAGCTCGTGGTCGGCGCCGACACCGTCTCCGGCCTGTATCAGGTGTTGCAGGAGCGTCGGTACCGCCCGCGTCCGGCCATTTTCCTCGCGTTCGACTACGCCCACGAGAGCCCGGGGACCTTGTTCGGCGCCGCGGCCGCTCCGCTGGCTCTGACGCGCGAGCGCATGCCGAATCCGGCGTTGGTGACCGTCGAGGAACACAGGGACGGGATCGAGATCATCTCGGAGATCTCCGAGGAGAGTGCCCTCGCGCCGTACGGAGCGGATTTGGCCGCGCGGGTGGAGCAGATTCTGGCCGATCCCACTGTTCCACTCGGTGACCTGCGCCGACGATGAGTCCGGCTCTCCGTCCGCCCCTGCCTCCGGACCGTCGCCCCGACGTACTCATCGTCGGCGGCGGCGCGGCCGGCGCGGTCTTGGCCGCCCGGCTCAGCGAGGACCCCGAACGCGACGTCCTGCTTCTGGAGGCGGGCCCGGCCCCACAGTCCGCTGCGGACTTCGGCGCCGACCTGCTCGACGCCCGGCTCGTCCCGGGCGCACGGCCGGACCAACCCGGCACCGTTCTCCACGGCGTGCACCTCACCCCTGAGCGCCCGTGGGCGGTGGTGCGCGGCCGGATCCTCGGCGGCTCCACCACCGTCAACGGCGGGTACTTCATCCGTGCCCGACGCCAGGACTTCAACCGCTGGGCTGCCGCCGGGAACCCCGTCTGGGCCTACGATCGCGTTCTGCCGTCGCTGCGCGCCATGGAGACCGACCTGGACCTCGGCGCCGGCCCCCTGCACGGCGGCGACGGCCCGGTCCGCGTCGCGCGCACCGACTGGGAGCATCCCGCAGCCGCCGCCTTCCACGACGCCGCCCGCGCCGGCGGCCATCAGCAGGACCCCGACAAGAACAACCCCGCCGCGCCGCCCGGCATCGGCCCGGTCCCCTCCAACTCGGTGGCCGGGATACGAAGCAACACTGCCCTCAACTACCTGACTCCACAGGTCCGTTCCCGCCCCAACCTCAGTGTGCGCGGCGACACCGCCGTGGTCCGGGTGAGCATCACTGGCGGCCGCGCCACCGGGGTCGTGCTCGCGGACGGAAGCGAACTGCGCGCCGGTGAGGTCGTACTGTGCGCCGGCGCCCTGGCATCGGCCCACCTGCTTCTTCTGTCCGGCATAGGCCCCCGGGCCGACCTGACGCGGATCGGTATACCGGTGGTGCACGACGCCCCGGCGGTCGGCGCCGCGCTGAGCGACCACCCGCAGGTCGTGCTGGACTGGACGCCGATGCGGAACCTCCCGGATCCGCGGGAGAACTGGCTCGGCGGATGCCTGCACCTGGCGTCCGGCGTCGGCGAGTTCGGCGCTCCGGACGGCCCCGGCGATGTCGAGATCCTGCAGTCCCTGGTCCCGATGGCCGGCCTGACGGGCGGCCGGACCGGCACCCCGGGCGAGGCACTGCCGTTCATGGTGGCGGCCCAAGCGCCACGTCGGTCAGGTCGCCTGCGGCTCGTGTCCGCGGATCCCGGGAGCCTCCCCCACGTCGACCTCGGGTACCTCGCCGGGCCCGAAGAGCGCGTGCGGATGCGAGCCGCCGTCACGGCCGCGGCCACCGTTCTCACCGCGAGCCCGATGACCGCTCTCGGACGGCCCGGGCCCACCTTTCCGGGCACAGAGGTCCTCGGTCACGCCGTCGAGCTCGACCGCTGGATCGCCGAGCACCTCGGGACCGCACAGCACACCTGCGGAACAGTGCCGATGGGCCCGGCCGACGAACCCGAGCACGCCGCGGTCGACCAGTACGGGCGGGTTCACGGCATCGCCGCGCTGCGCGTCGCGGACACCTCGATCCTGCCCGACGCCCCACTTCGCGGTCCCGCGAACACAGCCGTCCTGATCGGCGAGATCATCGGCGACGCGATGTGCCGAGCGCTGCCCTGAGCACGGCCGAGGTGTCGTATGGCAGACATCGGGTTTGCTCTGGCACGGCTCAGTGATCGACGATACCGCTGCAGCAGGCCCGGGTTGCCCTGCCCCGGCAGCCTGAGGATGTGCGTCACCAGCGGCGTTTCGCGATCGGCGCGATCGGCTTGGTGCTGATGTGCGGCGGGCGGTCGGGCACGGCGTTCCGGCAGTGGACCGTCGAGGAGTGACGAGCCTGATCGGCACCGGCACGCAGGAGCCGCGTAGACGATCAGGGCGCCGCACAGCCGCTCGACGCCGAGCAGGTTGTCGAGGGCGAGGCCGAAGGCGCGGTCCAGCCAGCCGGTGCCGCCGCCCAGGACGAAACCGCCGACACCGGTCGTGGAGACCCGGCCGCCGGTGGTCGCGAGGCCGTGCTCCTGGGTCGCGCCGTCCGCAGGCCGTGGGACGGTTGGCTCGACAAGGGCACTCGCCCCTACGCCCTGGCCTTGGGATATCTGCCGACGGGGTGCATCGGGCCGCACGGTGTCGGAACCGAGTACCGGTCTCCCGGGGCGACCTGCCGGCTGCTGCTGGGAGGGCGGCGGTGCGGCCGGCGTCCGCCGCGGCCATCGAGCCGTGGCCCAGCTCGGGTTCGTCACGCCTGCTGCGACCATCGGCTCGGGCCCGGTCGCCGCGATCGACCGGGTGAGCGTCGGCGACCACGTCGAAGGCGTCCCTGCCGGGCGGGCCGGCGAACCGGTGGAGCCCGAGAGCAGGACCGGCCGTCTGCGGATGACCCGCACCGACCGGCCCGGATCCGCGCGTGATCGCCGACGACGTGTGGGCGAGCTGTTGTGGGCCGGACTGAACCCGCCGGACCCTGGACCTGGCCTTCGCCGCCGGCTGCGCCTACCCGCCGGAGCCCGTCCGCGCGGTCGCCCTCGCCGGGCTGTCCACCTCGGACGGCGGTCGCCACTCCCGCCTGAGCAGCCCGAAGACCCACGAGTCAGAGACGTCGCCGTTGACGACGCAGTCTTCCCGCAGCGTCCCTTCACGCACGAAGCCGACCTTCTCCAGCACGCGGGCAGATGCCACGTTGCGCGTATCGGTCTCAGCCTGGACGCGATTCAGGTCCAGCGTGTCGAATGCCCACCGCAGCAGAGCGCGCGCGGCCTCGGTCGCGTAGCCGTGGCCCCACGCCGCATCGTCGAAGCAGTAGCCCAGCGACGCGCTGCGGAAGTCCGGATTCCACCGGTTCAGGCTGCACCAGCCGATGAACGCCCCGTCGGAGACACGATCCACGGCCAGCCGCGCCCCGGTGCCCTCCTTTTCCATCTCTCGGCAACGGGTGATGAACTTCTCGGCGCGCGCGCGTTCGGTCCACGGTGGACCGTCCCAGTAGCGCAGCACGTAGGCGTTGCTCTGCAGCGCGAAAAGGTCGTTCGCGTCCGAGTCTTCGAAGGCACGCAGTCGAAGGCGAGAGGTCTGCAACGAGGGGGTGGGCAGCGACATACTCAAATGTTCCCTACCGTGACGGGTTTTCTCGGCGGGCTGGCAGAACGACGTGTCCGCTCATCGGCCCGACCGAGCGTATCCCAGTGTGGTGCCAAGGCTGAAGCGGGTCTGTCCCAACTCCCGCTGCTGCTGCGGATGATGGCCTGCGACAGCCGTCCCGACGCTGTCCTGCTGACGGCGCACCACATCGTCTTCGACACGCCATCACTCGAACTCTTCATCGGACCATGGCGCCGGTGCGCGTACGCGTCCGTCCGGGCGGCCTCGCAGTTCGCTGCCGCGCACCAGGACGTGCCGTTCGACGCACTGGTCGCCCGGCTGCGTCCGCCGCGCTCCATGGCCTGCCCGACGCTGGTGCGGTACGACCGCGATGGGCGGCTGCACCACGTCGGCCGCCCCGACGACCGGGTGAAGATCATCGGGTGTCGGCCCGAGCCCGGCGAGATCGCCGGGATGCCGCATGGCAGTGGCCTCGTCCTCCCCGAGGACAGCAGTTGGATGGACGTACCCAGAAAACGTGCAGCAGCAGCTCGTGGGTGGCGCCGACACGTCTCCGGGCTGTGATCGCGGGCTGGTCACGACCCCGTGGGGACAGCTCTGGAGGCAAGGTAGTCATCGACGCGCTCAAGCGCGGTGGGCAGCGAGCTACGGCCCAGACCCAGCCGCAGCCGGTTGTCGGTCATGTCGAAGATGGTGTCCGGCAGGAACAGGACGCCCTTCTCGCGCGCGAGGTCCGCGACGAACTCGTCGACCGGGACCGGCAGGCGCAGGCGCGGGAACGCCATGGGACCAGCTTTGGGCGCGGCCCATTCGAACGCGTCGCTGTGCTCGGTGAAGAAGGACTCGCCGATCGGCAGGTTCGAAAGGATGATCCGGCGGCTGCGCTCGATCAGCCGAGGCCCGGCGCGCAGGGCGATGAGCGCCAGGATCTCGGCCGGTGCGGCGGCGCACACGGTGGTGTAGTCCTTGAGGACACGGGCGGCATCGGTGATCCTCTTGTTGCGGGTGGCCAGCCACCCGACGCGCAGTCCGGCCAACCCGTAGGCCTTGGACATGACACCGATGCTCACCGCCTGCTCGTCCACGTCGCAGGCCGCGGGGAGCATCGCATCGGGGTCGTGCTCTAGACCGCGGTACACCTCGTCCGACACGACGGTGATTCCCGCCTCCCGCGCGAGTTCGAGCAGTTGCTCGAACTCATGACGGGTCGGCAGCGCACCGGTCGGATTGTGCGGGAAGTTCACGAACAGGGCACGGGTGTTGGGGCGCAACGCCTGACGAACGGCGTCGAGGTCCAGTCTCCAGCCGTTCTCCGCGTCGAGTTCGATCGGCGTTGCCGTCGCGCCAAGGGCCGGCGCTATACGGAACAACGATTCGAAGGCGGGCCAGACGACGAGCGCATGATCGCCCGGCTCCAACAGGACGTTCGCGAGCAGGAAGATCGCCTCGGCCGCGCCGCCACCGCAGACGGTGATCTCCGCGGCCGTCATGCGTGCGTACTGCTCTGTGATCGCTTCACGCAGCAACGGGTGTCCGAGCGTGTCCGTATAACCGAGATCGAGCCCTTCCCACAGCGCCATCGTCTCGGGGTCGGCGAGCTGCAGCAGTTCGCGCATCGACAGCCCGTCGACGTCCGAGGCGCACGCGACGTGCTCCACCCGGGCGTCCCATTCACCGAAGAACTGCTCGACCTTGCAGCGTTCAGGAATCATCGCGCACCATCCGCTTCAACCGCTGTCCCCCGCCTGGAGATGTCGCATTGCCGGACCGTGAACCGCGGACGGAGTTCGTCAGAGAACAGACCGCCTGCGGCATCGACACTACCGCTCGGATTGTCCACGCGTTTCGCCGATCGGATAATCAACAGCGAAGCATGCACACCTTCTCCACCGTCGTCCAGGACGGACGGCCACCGATGAGGAGGCGGCAGTTCCATCGGCGTCGGCCTTCCCTCCACCATGACCCAGTTCGACCCCGACCAGCCCGACAAGTCGCCGGCCGCCCCCCATGGGCGACGGGCCGAGGCGTAGCCAGGCCCGTGCACAGCCAGGCACGCCCCTGAGCGTCCCAGCCCGTGACCTTCACCGCTACAAGGTCGATACTTTCCACAGAGCCCCTGCCGCCTACCCACCCGACCGATTCCGGTGACCTGACGACCCATCACCAAAGTGAGCCTTGGGCCGGCATCAGCCCCGCCAGAACCCGCTTCCGACCACCATGGAGCACCGAGATCGATAACCGGCACAACCCCTCTCTGACCAGCAAATGCGCAGGTCAGAGACACATCTGCTAGCCGTGCCAGGAGGTACCCATGAAGATGTTGATCAACGTCTCGTAGTTTGGTGCGACCGCAGGTCAGGGCCATGCTAGGGGGCCGTTGGTCAGCAAACTCCCAGCATGAGTCAGGAGACGTGCACGTTGGCGACTCAACTCGTCCGTGGGATGGGCAGCTTCTTCAAGAACTGCGAGTGCTCCCGCCAGAACCGATGCCTCCACCCCTACGCCATTCGCTATCGCGATGCAACAGGCCGCCAGTGCGAGGAGACGGGCTACGCGAACCAGACAGCCGCGCTCGACCGGCTGAACAAGGTCTACGACCAGAAACGCAACATCCCGCGCCAGAAGGCCGACATCCAGCGCCAAGTCGGGAAGCAGCGCTTCGGCGAGTACGCCTCAACTTGGCTCACCCGACAGCGCCACTACGTCCCGGGCAGCATCCGTTCGGTCAACCAGGTCCTCAACTGCCATGTTCTTCCGGTCTTGGACTCTGGCGTCTACGTCCTCCCCATGTCGTGGAGTGCCGGGTTGTGTCTACGGCGATGATGTAACCGTTCGACCTGATCCAGTGGGTTTGATCTGGTGTCGGGACGACGCCTGCATAGACGATCGGCCACAGAAACGGCAGCTGTAGTTAGCGATCGGCGACGGCACGGTGCTGGGCACGAACTACAACAACAGCTGCCGGGACAGACTCCGCTTCCTCGCCAAGCAGATGTCCCCACATCACCTCAACAGACGTGACCGATCGGCCTCAGACCAAGATCCGGACCATTCCCCGGCAACCCTCCAAGCCACGTTTCGATCCTGCCTGTTCCTGGTGGTCAGACCGCATATCGGGGCTGTACCACCAGTAGACCAAGAACCTGCTGACGGTACAGTCCGACACCACTCCTACATCGGCCCGTGTGGCGTCGACAATCCCTGGATCCCGCTTAAATTTGCAGGTCAACAGCTACTGAGGAATTACTAAGCCGCTGCCGAACTCCCGGGCCTGACACCGCACCTTCGCAGGGCTTCGGGAAAGCGCACGAGCCTGGAAGAACCAACCCGCCAACGGCATCTTTCGCCGCCCCAAGCTCCGTATGACTCTGCGGCACTCCTAGCGGGGTACAGCATGGATCCCGTTGTCGACCTTCGGGATGCCTCCGGCTCGCAGGACGGCGACCAGTGAGCGGGATCGCGCGGCACCGATATGCAAGCACTTGCGGAGTGTTTCCGCAGAAATCGGCCGCCGATGAGTCTGCCAGTGCCGGGCGTCTTCCGCCCGAGCCCGGTCTAGAAGATCATCGGCGCCGTCGTCCCAGCTGCCGGATTCGGCCACAGGCACGCCGTACAGTCGCCCTCCGGCGCAGCCAAAGCTGCTGCGCGGCAGTGTCGTCACATCGTCAGCGACAGCTCGGATACCGCTGATGGCTTGCACCAGGCCTGGCCCTACCTCGGCCCAACCGATCAGCAGCAGCGGGCCCACGGCGTCGAAAGCCGCACGCCCGTACGCGCCCGCGAGCAGCGGGGCGGTGACGTTGAGGGCGAGGGTGAGCAGACTGACCAGGAGCAGCAGCCTGCGGGCCGGACGCAGCGCAGCCTCGGGTGCACCGTAGAGGGCGAGATACCGGATCGCCAGAAGGAGCGCCAGGACCGAAAGATCCACGGCGGGTGCAACGAGCGGGGCCACCCAGCCGGACACACCCAGCCGCAGGGCCAGTGTCCAGACATTGCCGAAGCCGAAGAGGAAGGCGAGGCCCACCACTACCCCCGCGATCGTGGTGACAGCGCGGAAGGCCAGCTGCTGCTCACGCCCGCCGCCGTGCCGCGCGGGGAGCCCTCCGGGTTCAGACATGATCGCCGACCCCGATCCGCTGGTGGGTTTCCTGGGCGCGTTCGGCGGCGGCGCTGGCGCCGTAGCGCCGGGGCATCTCCTGTGACGTCCAGCCGAGCAGCAGCATCAGGTCACCGGTGTCGCCGCCGGCGCGCTTCCACTCGTGGGCGAAGGTGTGCCGCCACCGGTGCGCATGCAGCTTGACCAGCCCGGCCTCAAGACCACGTCGCTTGAGCATGATCTTGATGCCGTTGGGGGCGAGCGGCCGAATCCCCCGCTCGGCCAGCCACAGACCCGGCAGGTCAGCCGCCTTGTGCTTGGCGCGGGCCCGCAGGTAGCGGCTGACGGCCCGCGCGGTCCTCGGCCCGAAGCGCACCCGCCGGTCCTTGCTGCCCTTGCCGTGGAAGTGCACCGACTCGGTGTTCATGTCGACGTCGTCGAGCAGAAGGTTGCCGACCTCGGACAGGCGCGCACCCGTGTTGCAGTACAGGCGGATGATCGCCTCGTCCCGCAACTGGGCGAACTCCCTGCCCTTGCACGTGCCGAGGACCTTCGTGGTCTCCTCACCACGGATGACAGGGATCAACTTCTGCGGCATCTTCGGCTGCCTGACTCGCTCCATCGGCGACCGGTCGATCTCGCCCTCGTCGAGCATCAGCCACTTGAAGAACTGCTGCAGCGCCTTGTGCTTGTTCAGCGCCGTCGACGCCGACCGCGTCTCGATCATCCAAGCCTGGAACGCCTCAATGTGCGCGCGGCTGACTCCGGCCGGATCCTCGGCCGCGTCGTCGGCCTCCGGGTCCGGCGAAAACTCCCCCAGGTAGCGGCCCAACTGGGCAGCTGCCAGCAGATAGTTGTAGCGGGTGGTCTCCGGATAGTTCCCCGCCCGCAACGAGCGGTCCCAGTCCCGCAGAAACCCCGACCAGGTCTTCGACAGACCCGCAGTGATCTTGTCCAGGTCCAGCAACGGCATTTTCGCCGACCTCCGAGTAAAGGTGCCGACGAGCGGCATGCTCAACCCCGAAGACCGGCAACGACCCATACGAAAAGGGCCCCCGCAGACTCTCGCCTGCGAAGACCCTTCGCACGGTCGGGACGACAGGATTTGAACCTGCGACCCCTTGACCCCCAGTCAAGTGCGCTACCAAGCTGCGCCACGTCCCG
>Ga0307509_10000764_pt1 | contig 54897 bp, 50 predicted proteins | sample 10_EM_MG_FD_202245 | JGI IMG/M metagenome (GOLD analysis project Ga0307509, IMG submission 202245) | Populus trichocarpa ectomycorrhiza microbial communities from riparian zone in the Pacific Northwest, United States - 10_EM | ecosystem: Host-associated > Plants > Roots > Unclassified | place...
ACGCTGACCGAACTATGCGCAACTCTCAATATCCATTATTCCGACATGATGCAGGAGATACTACGTTTTACTAGGCAGACTGCTGCGGATGACCGGCGGTTGCCAGCTGACCCCACCAAACTAGGGTCACTCCCTGTAGAAGGATTTGCTCAGCTTGAAATTCCAGTCGCCGACTTTCAGGAAACTGACAGGTTCCAGATCCACCGGGCCCGCTGAACTGAAACAAAGGCATTCCGTAACGGTGGCCCCAGAAACGATTGGGTATGGGTCTAGACTGGTGGGGAAGCGAACTATGGAGATTTGCGAGGACGGGTGGTGGCTCGGTTGCTAGCACTTTTCAAGATAAGAAATTCTCAGTGAGGCGGGAGCTGTCCATCGGTTGGCATTCGTTTGCATACTCGATCCGGTCAATAGTAGCAGATTTCACATTGCGAGCGGACATATTCGAGTCGGCAGTTGGGTCAATGGTCGAGACATGCGAATAGTCAGTATAGGGGCAGTGATCGACAGGGGCAGGTAATTCCTAGCGGGGAGAGGCAATGGATAGTGAATCACAGGATTGATCTGCGGACCTTTAATGAAATATATTAAATTATTCTATCCAATTATGTACAGTATTTATACGAGTTAAGGCTGGGCACTTAAGGTGGCAGTTCCCATATTGAGTGTCCGGCTTCAACTCGGCCGCGGGAGTACTACACAATCCGCTGGCGTTTAAGGGAATATTTTATATAGGGTGAATTGTTTTGCATGAATATGCGGCCAAGTTGAAGCCGTACACCTAAGATGGCAGTGCCGATATTGAGTGTCCGGCTTCAACTCGGCCGCCCAGGGTACTACACGATCCGCGGGCGTTTAAGGGAATATTTTAAATAGGTTGAATTGTTCTGCATGAATATGCGGCCAAGTTGAAGCCCAACACTTAAGATGGGAGTTCCCATATTGAGTGTCCGGCTTCAACTTGGCCGCGGAAGTAATATACGATCTGGGGGCGTTTAAGCGAATATTTTAAATAGGTTCAATTGAGTAGGCGGCCGAGGTGAAGCCGGCGACTTAAGGGAGATATTCCCTTAGAAAGTATCCGGCTTCAACTCGGCCGCGTGAGTTCTGCGGATGATGATTAATAATACCAATTTATTCTCTCCTGTGGCGAAGCCAACCAAAGTAGGGGGTCTCCATGGCGGCTGCGCCTGGCGTCTTGTGAACAGTAAGGGAATTATGGAAGTGACAGTAGGGCGCGGGCTAAAAAAAGCGCAACGTAGGATCTCAGCGGACGGGAGCGGACAGATCCAGGTCGGTAGAGATGAGAGGGGATCTGGGAGGTCCGCCAGATGCGCGCAGTGGGCAAGAGTAGGCAGGAGGCCTGTAGACGAGAAGATAAGGGGGCGGATACAACAGGAAGGCGCTGGGAGGGGGTGGGGTCCGAAGGAGGGCGTCGGACGCTTTGGAGGGAAAGTGGGGCGTCCGGGCGCACCAGACGCAAGAGATGAAAGGCAAAGAGGGCTCAGGAGATCCGGAACGACGGGAGGCAAAGAGCGGACTCGCATCTTCTGGACGCGGGCTCGATACGTCCAGTGAAAAAGTTTTTTTGCGGATGCATGCTAAAGTCCGAAGCGTCGGCAATCTTCCGCGCAGTCCGCCTGTGACATGGCCTTGCCCACAAGCCAATAGGTTTGGGGTATTCCCTTAAGCAACCGGCAACAGTAGTTTTATGTTTCCTCTCCGTCAGCACCTGGTGCCGTAAGATTCTTTTCTTTTGTTTGGGGGGCCCGCCGAAGGGTTTGTGTCTTTCCCTGGTTTCCTTGCTACACTTGTCTTTCCTTACGTGTCTTGAGGAAGGTATTGCTTCGTCTTGCTTTCGTCTTCGGTGGTATTAGGGGGGAGGATGGGCTGTAGGTTGGAGGGGTTTGATTTTTCCCATGAGGGGGTGAAGCGGGTCGTTGGATTGTTTACAGGCTTTGTTTCGGTCATAGCTAGCGCTCCACAGTGTTTCTTGTACCTTAATCAACGAATACATGATGATAAAAAGAAAAGAGAAAAAAAAAGAAAAAAAGAAGCCCCCTATTTCCTTGGGGTTGGGGAATTCCCTTAGGCACCAGGCAACAGTAGTTTTATCCTTCCGCTCCGTCTGTTAGGCGCACGGACTCCCCGTAAGGATTTACAGGGTAAGGTTACCCTACCTTGACGCACACGAACTTTGAAGGAAAAAGATAACACCCCCCTCCAGCCCAGGCGTTGGTACGGAGCGTCATCACTGGCCGCCTGGGTAGTTGCGTCCCAACACCAAAGACCGCTATCAATGGAACACATCTTATAACAACATATACGTCGCGGCCGTCCGTTCGACTGGATCCTGTTCGCAGGATATATGGGGGGAGACCTTTGGGCACCTTATGCAAGTAAGAGCAGGTGAATAGGATGACGGCGCATAAGGTTACAGAGACTTGAAGACCGGCAGTCGGAAGAGTGGGTCGAAGGTAACGGGACGTTTTGCACGAAGGTTTGTCCCCTCGTACCTACAAAGTCGTGTAGTGTATGAAGGCGGTAACTATGCCCAGTAAGTGGATCGGGTGCATCCACAGAGGACAAGTTGGTAAAAGATGGAGTCCGAGGGAAAATGCCTATAGGTACGATCCCGAGGACAAGTCGTGTAATGCCCGAAGACCAGAATACGAGATGCAGTTGTATACTGAATTCGCGACGGAACCCACCAAAGAAGAATGGCCATCTTCTGTCCAGCGAGTTAGACCACCTTTGACGAGCACGAGGGCAAGTTAATTCGTAACCATTGTTGTCACCCGATAAACGGATGAGCTGACACCTGAGGTGGTCTCCACACCATCAGGAATAATGGAAGCGCTGACCGATAAGTTGGCTATGGGAGCAAGAAATGTGGGAGAGAGTTTTCAGGGTCTACGAGTGTTCGCAATCAGGTGAAGTTCGCAGAGTTGTGGGCAAGGTACTTAGTTAGTATAGAATTAGCATGTATACCGCGATTGCTCAGACGCGGAATATAAATATCGAAGCATCTTCGCTGCTATTAAAGAACAACAAGCACAGAGACGCGATCTTATCAATATAATAAGTTATTCTACACTTTTATATCGTTACCAATACTTCGACGGTCTATACCGAAGCGAATCATTATATCTAGCCTACATTACTCGCGTCTTCTTAACACATTCTCCGATATAATTACGATCAAGGTCCTAGCTGTCGGAATACCTCACGCCAAAGCTACCACCTAAGAGTATATTGATACTTCTCATCGTTACCGAGACGAATGTTTGGCAGAGACACTCATACTCCCAAACACAAAAAACCTTTCGAACCAAGACAGTTCAGGATTATCGCCATAGACGAAGTCCTTACCCCTATACCCGAATTAGGGACACAAGAGCCCTACTACGAATCCTATTTCTGGTGTGTAAACCCAGAAAATTCCGTTACTCAGGAAGATATCGCCACGCTACACAAACACTGGTACGGCGAAAACCTCACCCATCACACCCCTTCGGAGAAATCAAACTCCATCTGGTACACCCAGTACCCAGAAAGTAATCAACGCTCAAGTCTGCGTTTTGAGATACCGATAGTCTGGGGAGGAAACAAAAGATAAGTTTTCCTTATAGAAACTACAAAGAGGGCTTCTGACCCCAAAGCGCCTGAGGCCATGGAATGGCAAGAGGGAGAAGCGCTAGACGCAGGAGACGAACTCTCCTCCGTCCAAGCTCCCAGCATGGAAACCACCGTAACCCACCTTGCCCGATCACATTCGGCAGACCGAACAGCCCGCTCTCCTGTCGGATTAGGCTTCCTTGACAAGTATGGAAAAGGACGACGCCCAGGAGGTCGCCGAACGCCGGAACCCACAGGCGAATCCCTCATGGCCGTTCAGATCCGAAGATTAGATCAGATCCTCGGCCGGTTTGACCCAAAGCTCACCGTCAGCCAACATAGGCAACATCTTGCATTCAATTCCCTCCCAACAAACATCTTATTAATGGCCCAAGAACTGGTAACCGTAAAAAATCAGTTGAAATCTGGGGTCAAGATAGTCGGTCGAGAACTCACCCGAATAGATGAGCAAGTTCAGCTTTTGGACTTGAAATCTCAGAAGGTCCAAGAAGGCTTCGCAACCCAAGTCGCGGAACGACTTGGTGAAACAGATGAGCGACAGACCCGACATGAGACTGTCACCTCCCATCTCCACGAAGTAGTACAAGGAACTGGCGAACAGTCCATGCATCCGGACCTACTCCTCGACCAAGAGATTGTTCGAATAAACGAAGAACATAAACCGGAGCTGGAAAATCACGCGATGAGCATCAATCTCGTAAGGGATGAGGTGCAAGGACAACAGGAGTCTCGAGAAGCCCAAGATGGTGAGATCGTGGTGCTTAAGGCCCTGGTGGAACAGTTGTTGGGTCAGGTGAAAGGGAAAGGCAAGGTGTCAGATCCGACACCAGCGGCCTCAGGGGCGGGTGGAGGAAGACCACCACCACCACGAGCACGATACGGAGCGGCAGGAGCTCAAGGCGGAGGAGGGAGAGGAGACCCCGATGATGAAGGAGAAGGATCTGGTAGGAAACCAGACAAGCGAAGGAAAGGAAGACAGGACGAGAGACCCGCACCCCAGCCAGAAGAATACGACTATGACCCCGAAAACGACGAACAGTTTAACCTGTTCTCACGGGTCATGGCCAACGCCTTGGGACAACGAACACGAGTCCCAGCAGAACCCCCTGCCATGTTTGAAATGAGAAATACCAGGATATACGTATGTGGCTATTGACATGTACGGATTATTTTTGGCGAAACAGCTGGCAGTGGGAAAAGGAGGCCCAATGAATCCGATACGCCATAAGCCGAATGGATGGGAAAGCAGTCGCACCATTTGCGTTAACCTACCGACGACAAATGACCGGAGAAATAGGTTATACGAGACAAGAGGGATACGAGTTCTGGCCTGTTTTTGCAGAACAAGCCCTGCGACGCTTCGGACCCACCCATGAAGCGGAAAAATCCCTACGAGAAATGGGATTGGTCAAATATCGCGGTGATGTCGCCAAATTCTTGATGGAGATGGAAAATTTAAATATCCATGCAAGAGTCACCCGGATAGCCTGGAGAAAAATGATTGAAGGCGAACTCACTGTCGAAGCAGTGCGACGGCTCTCACATAGAGAATATGTCGAGGATGGGGAATGGGTTGAAGCAGTCAGGACCGTAACCCGAGCGGAAGAAGATTTCAAGGAAAGAAAAGATCTTCGAGGAGGCGGTCCCTGCAGCGCGACACGAGGTGAGCAAAGAAAGTTCGAGGATTCCAAGCCCACGGCCCCCGCGAAGCGTGTAAAGAGGCAGTACACGGCTAAGGAAAAGGCGGACTACCAGAAGAAAAAGGCTGGGGAAAGAAAGGTGAAGAAAGAAGGGTCGGTGGCACCCAAGGGGGAGGTTAGACATACGGTGTGGTCGGAAGCACACCAGGGCGTCGACCAGAAGGTTGTCGATGAACGGAAATCTGACAACGAATGCACGTGATGCGGAATGAAAAACCATACTTGGAAATACTGTCGAAAACCGATACAAGTATCGGCTATATATCGAGGGCAATCAAAGCCCAAACGACAGTCCTCATTCGCGCCAAAACGACGCCCCCAGGTAGACACTGTGGCCATTGATGGTCAGGGAGAAAGCTCACGACGAGCGGTGCAAAGGCCCCCAGCTTGGGCCTTTGAAGATGACGACATTTTATAAAAAGTCATCCAGGTACCGACAACAACGGTGTACGGGTAGTGAGGTTGCCGCCTCGAATCGAAAGACCTGCGGCGTAGTCAGTGACGAGATCCGACCGGAAGGCTAAAAGACCAAGGGATCTCCGTTGCCAATTTAAGTCCAAAATTGGGTAGTCCGTGCTCACCACGGGAGTCATAAAAAACTACAAGAGAAGAAAGCGGTCGACGAGACTAAAAAGGGAAAAAGAAGATTACCATTCGTTGGAACGGAACTTGAGTTGCACGACACGCGTGAGGAGAGTCGAAATCCAGGGCAACCTGACTTTCTCTCCGAGTAAAAGAGCCGGGCAAATAGAACCTCGGGGCGCCTCTATTGGGCACACGGTTCATGCCCGACGAATGGTGTCCGAGGGGGTCTCGGGCGTGAGACCAAACTCCAAGGAGGAGATACCGTGGACTCGTCGCAGGGGACAGTCTCAGATGAGGGCTAAGTCGACAATAAAGGACCGCGCATCCTAGTCGCGAACTCGAGAGGTAGTCTAGTCAACCACCACTCCTGTGATAGAGGAACTCCTCAGCAGGAGGTAAAGACCGCTAGTAGTGGGCTGCACGATGTCAAAATATTAGACACTTATTGTAAAAGTTTGTCTGAGGAGGCTTTAAGAGCCGAAACTGTGCAGGAGCGGTAACAAACCCCCACGCTATTTGTAACCGCGACGATGAAGAGATTTCATCAAAACGTGAGCGAAAGCTCTAGACCCATTAAAAAACCAAAGCATTACCTCTGCCCCGAGGGGAAGGCATTTATTGAAATCAAAGGACGAAAACACCCGATAAACGTCCTCCTAGATTCTGGTGCAAACATCTTTCTCATCAATCAGGATACCGCACGACGGTTTGAAATCCCGACCGATGCTAGGGATGCACCGTTAAAAATTACCACCTTCGATGGCGAAACCGCGCCTACGGGAGGAGCATTCTATACCCATCCTATTCTTCTAGAAATCCGTGCCAACTGCCACCGAAGTATCATATCCTGCGAAATCGCCAATGCAGGAAGGTGGGACTTAATCATACCCTTTGGGTGGTAGCATAATGAGCACCCCCTTAAGAATATCGCGGACCCAAGTAAGTGGGCCTTTGAAGCAGCAAAGTGCCACGCCGATATGGAAGATGAGGCGGTGGCGGATATGTTTGAATGGGATGAAACTGTGGCTTACCATGAGGAAGCACAGTATGTGGGACGGATAGAACGACAGGAAGAAGGAGGAGTACAATTGGAGTCGCTGCCAAAACCGTATTGGCAGTATAAGGAGCTTTTTGAAGCGAAAAAAAGCCAAAATGCTGGCGCCTCGGAGGACCTTCGGCCACGCCATCAACCTTAAAGAAGGGGCTGAACCCCCATGGGGTCCGATTTACCCAATGTCGGCACACCAGTTGAGCGAGCTGGATAAGTACCTCAAGAAAATGATGGCTGAGGGAAAAATTGCCGATAGCAAATCCCCTTACCGCGCTCCGATCCTCTTCGTTCCAAAACTAGATGGTATTGTACGATTGTGCGTAGATTATAGAAACCTAAACAAATTGACGATCATGAATAAATACCCTCTACCGCTCATGGATGAACTACGAGACCGCGTTGCTGGAGCAAAAATATTTACGAAGCTCGAGCTAAAAGATGGAAACCATCTTATTTGGATGAGAAAAGGCGATGAACATAAAACCGCTTTTCGTACCCGATACGGACAGTACGAATACAAAGTCATGCCTTTCGGGCTCGTCAACCCTCCCGCAACGTTTCAGACAATAACGAACGAAATCCGAAGGGAATTCTTGGACCACGGGGTAGTCGTATACCTAGACGATATCCTAATATACTCCGACAATATGGACGACCACATCAAACTAGTCCCAAAGGTCATCGACCGACTAGAACAGCACGACTTACCACTCTCGTTGAAGAAGTCGGTGTTCCACCAAGAGGAAGTCGAAGTCCTAGGGTACATTCTCAAGACAAGTGGCGTCACCATGAGTGATAGAAAAGTGAAAAGCATTCAAAATTGGGCACACCCAAGGTCGGTTAAAGAAGTTCAGATCTTTATTGGATTCGCAAATCTTTATTGACGATTCAGCAAGGATTTTTCAAAAGTTTGCAAGCCAATAACCGAAACATTAAAAGGAAACCCAAAGGATTTTCACTGGTGAAGAGAACAGGAAGAGGCGTTTGAGGAGTTGAAAAAGAGGTTTACCACGGCACCAATTTTATCGCATTTTTACCCAGGAAGGAAAATGGTGGTTGAGACGGACGCAAGTGACTTTGCGCTTGGATGTGTCTTGTCTCAATACCAAGGCAGCAGGCTTCACCCAGTGGCTTTCCATTCGCGAAAACTAAACAGCGCCGAAAGAAATTACGAGATACATGACAAGGAATTACTCGCAATAATGGAAGCGTTCAAGGAATGGAAAAGATACCTTTGGGGCGAAGAAGAACCTGTTACGGTATACACCGACCACCAAAAGCTACAGTCCTTTTTGACGAAAAAAGTCTGGAACAAGCGACAGATTTGATGGGCACAGGAGTTGACGAACTACAACTTCAAAATAGTCTACCCACCGGGAAGCAGGGGTGGGAAACCCGACGCGTTGAGTTGACGGCCGGAGTACTGTCCTGCCGAGAGAGCTCGTCAAAGTGAAGAATCGATTTTGAAATCTGAACATTGTCAAATTTCCGTAGTTCATCAAAAACGAAGCGCGGAGGCAGCTCTCATTCCAAAAAAACACGAACCAACAAGCCTACGAATAATTAACCTTTCGTATAAGGCAATAATCCCAACAAAAGGATGACGGTTTGCGGCCGGTCACGACATCTCTGCCCTGAGAGACGGGTTGATACCAGCAAAAGGACAGACGATGGTAGAAACGGGTATTGCGATACGATTGCCGGAAGGAACCTATGGAAGGCTAGCCACGAGAAGTGGTATGGCTAGCAAGATGGGAATAGCAGTCGGCGGTGGTGTAATAGATGCAGATTACACCGGAGAAGTCAGGGTCATACTTCGAAATCATGGTGAAGCGGACTGCGTATTTACGGCAGGAGATCGGATAGCGCAACTCATAGTAGAGAAAGTTGCCAACACCGACGCCATGGAAGTAGACGATCTGGAAATAACCAAGTGAGGAAAGATGGGCTTCGGATCAAGTCACATGAACCCTAAGTGATCCATCTCGGCCAAAGAAGAAGAAATCAAAATATGCTTCCTTCACACGGACACAAGCGAAAACGAACTCTTTAGCGCAGCTGATATCTGCTATCACCCTCGGTTAATGAAAGAAAAAGAAATGTTATCAAGCGCTCACGTCAATGCAGCCCTTACGCGAACAATAAACGATGCATTCCTGGACAAAATTAGAGTGGCTGGTAAGGAGGATGGGAAGTGGCAGGACCGAGGCCGTGAACTGGGTAGGTTAAGAGAAAGTGGGGAAAAGATGCCGGACAAATGGATAGAAAAGGACGGGTTACTATATTACAAAAATCGGTTGTACCTCCCCGAGGACGAAGCCCTTCAAACGGAGATAGCCCAAGGCTGTCACGACTCATTAGTAGCAGGGCACTTCGGAGAGGTGAAAACGATTGAGATAGTATGAGGGACTTTGACTGGAAAAAACTCGCAGATTGGATCAGAGACTATGTAAGATCCTGCGACAAATGTCAACGCAGTAAATCCCCGCGGCATGCCAAGTACGGATTACTTCAACCATTGGAAGTACCGTAGGCCGCGTGGTCCTCCATATTGACGGACTTTATCACCAAACTACGGGAATCGCAGGGCAAGACCCAGATCATAGTAGTAGTTGACTGGTTTACCAAGATGGCTCATTTTATCAGCCTTCACGAGAATGCGACCGCAAATGATGTTGCCGATACCTCCTCTCGGGAAGTTTGGAAACTTCACAGATTACCGACCGAAATCATATCGGACATGGACGCGAAGTTTTCCGGCAAATTCTGGGAATCATTGTGCAAAATGCTAGGAGTTAAAAGGCGCATGTCAACGGCTTACCAACCTCAGACTGATGGACAAACGGAAAGAACCAACCAAGTGCTGGAAGGTTACTTACGAACATTTGTCATCTACGATCAGAACGACTGGTACCAACTGGTGCCGTTAGCAGAACATGCCTACAACAACTCTGCTACCAACGCACACAAAATGCCCCCCTTCTTCGCCAACTACGCTTTTCACCCACAGACGGAGTAGATGAAAGAAAGAGAAGCTCATAACCCAGGGGCGACATTGTATGCTCATTGGATGCAGGACATAGATCAGCAAGGGAAACAGACTCTAGAAAACACACGGGAATCGATAAAGAAATATTATGACCGAAAAGCGAAGGAACAACACCGCATCGAGGTCGGCGACTTGGTAATGTTGAATGCGAAGAACATACATACCGAACGACCATCGAAGAAGCTTAGTCCCAAACTGTATGGCCCTTTCAACGTGTTAGAAAAGAAGGGAAGCAGGGCATACAAGTTAGACATATCGCCGCGGTGGAAAATTCATCCTGTGTTTGACGTTTCGCTGTTGGAACCCTACCGACCCACGAACCGACCAAATCGCGAACAACCCCCACGTGACCCAGAAGAGATCGAGGGAGATTTAGAGTGGGAGGTAGAAAGGACCGCCAAGAGTGAGATCATTTCCTACACGCGAAAGGTTCGAGGAAGGAATAAACCCATGAAAGAGCTTCGGTATTTTGTGAAATGGAAAGGCTGGGCGAAGGATGACAATACGTGAGAACCCCCCGAGGGTATGGGGAACGCGCAGGAAGAGGCGGAAAGGTTTCATAGCGCGAACCCGGAGATGCCGGGCCCCGAAGAGGTCGAGTAACATAAGAAAGGTTTTCCATCAGTGGACAAGTAAACGCTGGTGGTTTTTACCCCTACTCTTTGGAGCTCGAGATGGAAGATAGAATGTATAATAGTCATAGAGTATTCGGGACGAACACTTCGAAGAGGGGAGCTCGTGTTAGGCGCACGGACTCCCCATAAGCATTTCCGGGGTAAAGTTACCCTACCTTGACGCATCGGAACTTTGAAGGAACAAGATAACACCCCCCTCCAGCCCCGGCGTTGTGACAGAGCGTCATCACTGGCCGCCTGGGTAGTTGCGTCCCAACACCAAAGACCACTATCAATGGAACACATCTTATACCACCATATACGTCGCGGCCCTCCGTCCGACCGGATCCTGTTCGCAGGATATATGGGGGGAGACCCTTGGGCACCTCATGCAAGTGGAAGCAGGTGAATAGGACGACGGCGCATAAGGTTACAGAGACTTGAAGACTGGCAGTCGGAAGAGTGGGTCGAAAGCAACGGGACGTTTTGCACGAAGGTTTGTCCCCTCGTACCTACAAAGTCGTGTAGTGTATGAAGGCGGTAACTATGCCCAGTAAGTGGATCGGGTGCATCCACAGAGGACAAGTTGGTAAAAGATGGAGGCCGAGGGAAAATGCCTATAGGTACGATCCCGAGGACAAGTCGTGTAATGCCGGAAGACCAGAATACGAGATGCAGTTGTATACTGAATTCGCGACGGAACCAACCAAAGAAAAATGGCCATCTTCTGTCCAGCGAGTTAGACCACCTTTGACGAGCACCAGGGCAAGTTAATTTGTAACCATTGTTGTCAACGGATAAACTGATGAGCTGACACCTGACGTGGTCTCCACACCCTCAGGAATAATGGAAGCGCAGACCGATAAGTTGGCTATGGGAGCAAGAAATGTGGGAGAGAGTTTTCAGGGTCTACGAGTGTTCGCAATCAGGTCAAGTTCGCAGAGTTGTGGGCAAGGTACTTAGTTAGTATAGAGTTAGCATGTATACCGCGATTGCTCAGACGCAGAATATAAATATCGAAGCATCTTCGCTGCTATTAAAGAACAACAAGCACGGAGACGAGATCTTATCAATATAATAAGTTATTCTACACTTTTACATCGTTACCAATACTTCGACGGTCTATACCGAAGCGAATCATTATATCTAGCCTACATTACTCACGTCTTCTTAATGAGTTCTCCGATCTAATTACGATCAAGGTCCTAGCTGTTGGAATACCTCACGCCGAAGCTACCACCTACCACCGTCGGCCCTGGGCCGTAAGGTTCCTTTCTTTTGTTTAGGGGACCCTGCTGAAGTGTTTCTTTGCTCCTGTTCATCTTTATCTTGGTTTTCTGCATTCTTGGCTTTCCTATGCTTTCCTCCCAATTAGTTTAGGCTGGTGGCTGGTGTGCGGTTAGGCCCATACCATAGGGTCTTGGGGGTACGGTTTTGGTCTTCATGTTTGATTTTTTTCCTGCGGGTGGGGGGTATTTGTTTGTCCCATGACGAGGTGAAGCGGGCCCTTGGATTGTTTCATGGTTTTGTTTCTGCCATAGCTAGCGCTTTATGTAGTTTCTTGTACCTTAACAACAAATACACGAATACTTGATAATAAAAAAATAAATATAAAAAAGCCCCCTGTTTCCTTGGTTCTTTACGCTACCTGGTATTTCTTTCACGACTCCTGTACTTCAGAATATAACGTCTTCTATTCCAGTACCCAAGATCCACGCCAAGAATCCACGAACCCTGACCCTGATCTGCCGTTATACGATCAGTCTTGACCTGAGATTGTCATCTCCGAACCCTCACGCTAAACGAGTGTTATTGTTTGGACCTTCCTGTCGTTGTGTTCCTTGGACTAACGTGAAGTGCCAAGACCCCGTTACAGAATACCCTGTTGTGAGGGATACATTTATGTGCTCCCCAAGAGGGTATGAGGTAAGTCTGCGCTGTGTGAGAGCCCGGCCACAACTAATGCGTATGAACTTGATACAACCATTAACGAATCGTTTCCTCGGCCCCCAGATCCCTAAGGCAATATGTGGAAAGTACTTCATGCGCAAGCAAATATTTGGGAATTCCAAATCGGAATTTCTTGGTCTGATCAACGGCATCATGGTTTGCTTCATCTGTGCCATACTCTTCCATACTATGCAAGCGTGGCAAACCAGAGTCTATCTTGAAACATGCGCGTTCAGGCCCGAGGCAGCAGGAGGTGACCCTGACCCCGAACCCGGCATCCGCTCATTGTGGCTAGGATACTAATATGACATTCAGCTCGGAAGACCATTTTGGATCCCAGCGCCATACATGGGCCTCTTGCCCTGACTAGGTACAGAATATAATCCTTAAGAACATTCGCGAAACTATCAAAGCCAAGACTGAGAAGGAGCATAGGATACGGGAAGATCAGTGTGAAGAGTTTACTGGCGACTGGTCTGCGGTTGCTGCTGAGGTTCAGAGTCAGCCGTCGAGTCTGCCCCCGCCATGTGAGACTCCACGGATTCAGTGTCAGCTGTTGAGTTGGCCCCCGCGTTGGACTCCACGCATTCACTCTCCAACTTGCAGCAACATGCTGTTAGGCGCACGGACTCCCCGTAAGGATTCACTGGGCAAAGTTACCCTACCTTGGCGCACACGAACTTCGAAGGAACAAGATAACTCGCCCCTCCAGCCCAGGCGTTGGGACGGAGCGTCATCACTGGCCGCCTGGGTAGTTGCGTCCCAACACCAAAGACCACTATCAATGGAACCCATCTTATAACACCGTATACGTCGCTGCCGTCCATCCGACCGGATCCTGTTCGCAGGATATGGGAGGGGAGACCTTCGGGCACCTTATGCAAGTGGAAGCAGGTGAATCGGAGGACGGCGCATAAGGTTACAGACGCTTGAAGACAGACAGTCGAATGTAACGGGACGTTTTGCACGCAAGTTAGTCCCCTCGTACCCTCACAGTCGTGAGGAGTATGAAGGAGGTAACAATGGCCAGTAAGTGGATCTGGTGCATCCACAGAGGACAAGTTGGTAAAAGATGGAGTCTGACGGAAAACCCCTGTAGGTACGATCCCGAGGACAAGTCGTGTAATTCCGGAAGACCAGAATACGACATGCACTTGCAGGTTGAATTCTCGACGGAACTAACCAAAGATGATTGGCCATCTTCTGTCAAGCGAGTTAGACTACCCTCGGTGAGCACGAGGGCAAGATAATTCGTAACCATCGTTGTCAACGGATAAGGGGATGAGCAGATACCTGACGTCGTTTCCACACCATGAGGAATAATGAAAGCGCAGACCAATAAGTTCGCCTTGGGAGCAAAACGTGTGGTAGAGAGTTTTCAGGGTCTATGAGTGTTCGCACTCAGGTGAAATTCGCAGAGTTGCGGGCAAGGTACTTAGTTAGTATAGAGTTAGCATGTATACCGCGATTGCTCAGACGTTGAATATAAATATCGAAGCATCTTCGCTGCTATTAGACACAACAAGCCCGGAGCAGAGATCTTATCAATATAATAAGTTGTCTACACTTTTATATCGTTACCAATACTTCGACGATCTATGCCGAAGTCAATCGTTATATCTAGCCTACATTACTCGCGTCTTCTTAACGAGTTCTCCGATATAATCACGATTAAGGTCCTAGCTGTCAGAATACCTCACGCCGAAGCTACCACGTAACACCGGCGTATTGGGCCCCTGCCGGGCGCCGTGGATAGCCGAACTCATTCTCCGGAAACTGTCGCGTCTTCCAATTTCAACCAGGCATCAGCCACCCGGCTCCTCACCTTTTTCAATTCCGATCTTCAGACGCCGGACGGCTGACAGTCTGTCGCCGTGGGGCTAACTTTGGAGAATACCGTGATACCTACTACATTGCGATACCTCGCGCTTAGCCTTGATGATCTTGAGCTGCCAGAGGAGGCTGCTGCCCATCCCGAGCTGTGGGATATAGACCCGGAGCAAAGTGTGAGCAGTTATGCGTGTAGTTAGGAGATTGTGAATCAGTAGCATAGCTGTAATAAATGATATTGGGATGCGGTCGGTCTCACATGTTGGAAAGGGTACACGCATGACCTTAGTAGTATTAACATGATGAGTCAAGCCAAGTCATGGAATTTACCGTAGAATTAATGAAATCCACGTATGACAGGGGCGTCTTGGCTATCCGGATACAGTAAAACTCATCAGGAGAGCGTTAAGAATAAGAGTAGTCTGTAGGTGTAGGATAAGGTATCAGAGTTAGTTCACCATGTATCCTAGAACACACGGCGACGTCTGATAGAGTCACCATTGGATCAGGACACGGCATATATAGGGGGTGCGATCAGGAAGAAGTGACGAGACGTCAGGACCGGAGAGATAAGGATTGTGGGATCCGGAGGAGGCAGGTGGGAGCGGAAACCATCCGGATGTGATGTGGGAAGATGCACGAAGCCCTGAGGTTCGGTGAGAAGGACCTCTCATCAGGGTGGGAGAGTCCTGGATCCGAAGGTGTCAGCGCTGAAGAGGCCTAGATCAGGCGACCTCAGAACACAAAGGCAGTGCACCAGACGCAGTCAAGACACACACGACGTAGGGGTCTGTGTTGGGATAGCGTCAGAACGGAGGGCGCTAAGTAACTCAAAATCACAATGCGACGTCGGATCGACGTCGCGTCCTGATTCGCGATTAGCGTTCAGGCGTCTGGTCCGTCAGACGCACAGGACGCACAGGACACAGGGTATTATTTTTGCTGATGAACAATAGTTTCAAACTAGCAATCTCTCCCCGGTGGAAAATACACCCTGTCTTCCATGTATCATTATTAGAACCCTATCAAACTTCCGTCCGAAACGAAAGGGAACAACAACCTGGCGAGGCTGGAGACATCGATAGTGATTTAGAGTGCGAGGTAGAGAGAATTGATCAAAGCGAGGTAATCACTTATACCAGAAACTTGAAGCTTTGTGGACGCAATAGACGGATACGTGTCTTAGGTATTTTGTTGAATGGAAATGTTGCTCAGAAGATTACAACACTTGGGGACCCCCAGTACGTTTGGATAACGTGGAGGAGCTTGTGAAGGAATTTCATAGGAAAAATAAGGAAATGCCAGGCAGGGCAGATGTTGTATAAGGTGGAAATGTTTTCATCGTGTGGACAAGCAAACACACAAGGTTTTTTACCCTACAACCCTGAGTTCAAAAAGGCTTAATGTATAATGTTTATTATAGTACATGGCTGCGAAGATCCAAGGCCAAGCCCTCGAGAAGGAACCTCCTGTTAGGCAGATGGGAAAAGCATAGCTTTTCCACCTATTTTTGTATACCCTGGGGTTACCCTACCTTCACACTGAGAAGCTAACAGCGCCATCTGGCCCCGGCATTGAGACGTCACAATAACACCAGACGGCGTCGCAGTTCGGCCCCAACATCAACGGACTCTATCATGGGAACAAATCTCATAGTATTATTCACATCATGGCTGTCGGTACGCCCAGATGCTGTTCGCAGGATATATGAGAGGTAACCTTTTGCGAGCATATGCAAGTGTTCCTGGTGACATTGGTTGACGTCACAGAAGGTTACAAACATAGCGGTATGGCACTGGAAAGTATGTCCCTAAAGTAACAGGATGTTTTCGTCATGTCTACTTTAGAATGAAATAAGAGGGTAACCGCACCCACACCAATCGTATATTACCACTTAGCACTATTCAGGAAGGAAGAACTAAGAGAGAATTGTGCTACTGTTATGATCTTGAACTCTAGTCTAACCTAAGGCTCTAGCAGGAAGACAGAGTGATATCTGCAACTGCGATGGGTCAGATTACGAAGTTGGCAACTTTGTTCCTCCAATGCTGAGGATACTGTCTAAGCATGCAGACAAGCTTGAGTTCCTCCTAATGGAAGAAGTATTGTGAACTCTGACTAAGACATGGTGTCATACCAGAGAAATCAAGAGGGCTCTAGTGTGAAAGTTAATGGTGGGGCAATTATATTAAGGGTCAAACAGTGTTGGCACAATGAGCAAATGTTGGGAATGGTTAGCAGGTACTTGATTAGTATGGTAGATACTTATAAGCCGCGCACTCTACAACGCGGGATATAACTATCCAAGTTGCAACATGTGTACATGTTCCGGTAACAGTACACAGGAGTAGGCAGTGCAGGATCTCCTATGTTTAGTTGATTTATATTTGCTTTATTTGATTTGATTTCAGCTCCACCACTGTCTCTGTGTCAGATAGGGTATTGTATTGTATTAGTATGTTGTGTTTGCTTTGCTGGAAGTTTATATTTATGATTCCGGATATGGAATGGTCATGTAACACTGGTGGAGGCTGAGCTACCTTTGTTTCATTGGACTTGCAGGATTACATGATTCCGGTATGTGTGTAGCTACTGGTAATGATCGTGATTGCCGGAAGGCTATCGCTCATAGGCTTTGTATTTAAACCAGTCTCCTGGCTGGCAAGAGACAGCAGACTTCGACAGACCTTCAGTCTAAGAATACACTTGGTTGAACGGCGATCACTGAGTCCAATTTGTGCTTCAACTACTATCCTTCTAGCTACCGGTCCCTTGCAGCCTCCCTTAGCACCAGCGCTAGCAGGTCTATCACCGGTTCTATTGTATTTCCATTAGACAGAAATAAACCTATTACTCAAGTGCCTTCCGAACTTTACTGAAATCATCACTTGACGGAGAAGAGACCCCATCAATATAATAAGTTATTACTAGAAAGGTTTTTATCACTATTTTAGGCACGTTTATATTCGGCCTCCCTAGACACGTCTCCATCTACAATAATGTACCCCAGTCTGGCTCATCTCACTTGTTCTTACAGCTCTGGTACCACCTACCAGTTAAGGAAGACAGCTCAGGAGATAAGAAGTAAAATACAGGTCTGGCTCAAGGTTAGTGTACTTAGAATATTGCAATTGATCAGGATTTGGTATAATTTAGTAGTACTGGAACTGTTTTTATCATATTTTTAATATATAACAATATAAGACGTTCTATCACAGATTTCCCAACTACAAGTTGTTTATACACTCAAAATCACTTACTCATCACTGGGGAATATGTCTTAACTATATTGAAAAAAGAAACACTTCTATAGTTGCCCTTTTAGCAATATAGTTTAATAGTTAAACCATTCAAGTTTACTACAACTACTTACTAATTTCTACCGTGACTAAAGTACATAGTAGTAGCTATTGTTTTTATAGTACAAGTATTAGTACAATAGCCAAGATTATATTACCAGGAGTAGGCTTATAGTTATTACATTTTTCTCAATAATATTTAATATAGAATTGTTAAAGTAAGTAGAACAATATATATATATACTAAAATTAATAAGACTAGGCAAAGTGGTATAAAATATTTAAATGTATAGATATCGGAGGTTAACTGAACTTGTAAGAGTTGAGATTTTTACTACAATATAACAAGGAAAACGCATAGTGTGATTAGCAAGCTCTCAGTACTAAAATACTAGATTCATTTTTGTAATTTGATGAATTTTGAATTACACTCTTAGTAAACCTTCTTCCTGTGAAGTTGTACCAATATTATCAGTACAAATGAATATTTCTTGCACTGGAATTGCAGATGAGTATTATCTGACTATTCTTGTGTAATTTTCAGCACAAAGGCAATTGCCTAAGATAGGACCTCTAAGAAAACTTCTTATATTATAACCTATTAAACATATAATAAAAACAGCTTCACTACTACTAAGAAACAAGAAATCCTTATTAATCATGATAGTCGTAGTACACTGACCTTGGGCCATACCTGTAGTTCACTCCTTATCTTCTAAGCTGACTCCCTTAACTTCTGTCAGTTTTTCTACCATTTTTATCATTTTTTCATAAAAGTGACCTATTTCCCAGAGGTTTCAGCACACTTTAGACTTCAATCAAGGCCAACTATAATTTCCTACATTGTCTCTGTCAGTAGCAAATTACCTACATCCTGTTGGTAAATGGTCTTGCATGCTCCTGTATCTTAGCTTGTCCTATCTTCTTTCTTGTAGTTTTATGTAATTTTTCTCTCTTTTTCTGGGATCTCTTACTGGAGAATTTTTTTTTTTTACTTTTCAGACCTAAATTAGCTCTCCTCTCCTTTCTCAATTGATATGACCTTGTTTGATCCAATTGGGTTAAGAATTGGTTCAGTTGTTGTATTCTTTAGTTGTGATTGTCATAGTTACCATGTGTGCTATATCTAGGTGCTGTAATACCTCTACGGGATTAACGTTAGAGCATCAACATATATAAATGTTGTCTTTAGAAATACAACAGTCTGCATCTGCACAATTTCAGCCCCTCATAGCCCTCTTCCGCCCATCACCTTTTTGTAGTCTTGGAAGGTCTGACTTATCTCATCCAGGCCCTTTGCCAATTCACCAACAATCTGATTGTATGATGTTGGTTTGGCACAGGTTATGAGGTATTGACTTTAAAGTTCCAGCAACAGCTGTTGACCTCTATTAGGCAGGTACAGTATAGCACTCTGGCTGTCAGTAGATTGATATGACAACCTTCAACCTTGAAACTAGCTGCAACATTAGCAATCCTGAATGAACCGCCTTGCGTATACGATTGAACAGATCAATTCTTATCAAAATCAATAGGACCAACATACTGTTTAAGTGCTTTCGGAAGGGTTTTAGTAGATATCCGGTTGTTGCAACCATCAAACAACTATAGCTCAAACAATACCAGGTAATCTGAAAGGCAACACTTTGAGGTGATTCTCACATAGGTGGCGACTGAGACCGAATAGACTAGCAACGAAGAGTTGATTCGGTTAGAGGGTTGGAGATTGGGTGTGCAATTTGCGAAGTCTAATAACTCAAATTTCTTTCAAGGCTTCTGCAATACTCAAGGGATTTGGGGATCTTCAACAGCTTGGAATTAACCCAGAAGTGCAATTGAGATGTGAAGTGGATTAATGTCACAAAGGCTGAGTAAGGAATGCAGATCTCACATGACTAATACTTATTAGTCATAGGTAGGTTACAATTCACACTCTGAAGTCATATGATATAATGACTTTTACACATGACTCATATTATGACACATGAATTTCATGCATATGATACAATTAGTACATATAACTTGTTTAATGAGTTTTGATTGCTTTAAGCTAGGTTGCATAGTAACTCATAGAAGTCATGTGATGAATTTTACACTATTACTCACAATGTATAATTGGAGTCAGGTAATATGAGTATATGAGTCAGCAAGATTTGAGTAGTAAGAGTTTTATATAAAGAGAGTCTCAGACCCAGGAAGATAGGCTCTTCACACAACCAACTAAAGACTTTTCTATATTCTATCTTCAATACAAATCTTTCACAATTTATTCATAACATTTACAAGCTAGTCCAAGTTCCCCTTCACCTGTGGTAGACTTCCCAGTAAAGCACGATGCAAGAACTATTAAGATAGTTCTATGAGACTTATTGATAATATACAACTATCAAGACTATAAGATAGTCTTACCAGAATATAGGATAGAACAACTATAAAATACTAGTTGTCAACACATAAGCAAGACTGGCAATGAATTTGATGAATATTTCCTTTGAGAGATGACTCTTGAATTCTGAAATGTCCGCTATTAATCCTCAAACAGAGGCTTTTAAAAGCTGCAGTTGCAGACTGAAATATGGTGGTTATAAGTTTGATAAATATCTCCTTCAAAGGACAGGAATTGAACTCCCAAATGGAAGTCTTAAATACTTATGCAGTAGCTTTCAATCTGGAAATCCCAGTCTGAGACTAGCACACAGTTATCATAAATCTAAAAAGTACTTTTTATACGGGACCTGTCATTTTGTCCCACTACCTAACCCTCACATTCTAGATTAATATGGATGAGATTAAAGCTAACCAGGGCAATGCAATAAAAGGTGTAGGAAATAATGCTTTGTCTACCAACAAGAGAATAGTGCAAGCATGGAGACATGCCTTTGAAAATATATTCGAAAATCTTCCTGGGCACCAGGCAAAAAGTGACTAAATTACAAGGTCTGGAAACTTCAATATGACATTTGGAAAACATGATAAAGGTACATGATTCTGTACAGCAGAATATAAGTCACTGTATCGGAAATGTATACAACAACGCATCTGTATATCATCATAGAACCACCAGACTAATAACCACTTATGACCAACAAAACTGCAAACCCCAAATCGCTATTCTTATAGCCAACTGCAAGACCAATCATCTCTGAGGTGGAAAAATTAAGTGGAAAAAGATGTAAATTGAAAAACCTATTAAGGACCAATGTGGAAAGTCTGCTTAGTAGAGTGTCAGTGAAAATTCTACCAATATACTAGACCTGAAGATGTTGGAACAGGGGAGAGTGTACTTTGCTGTATGGTAATGAAATTACAGATCAGGTTAATTGTAATAATCCTATACTTAATACTTTGGTGTAATAGATAATAACTTACATACTTAGTGGGGTATCACAATATATGGCCAAAGTTTACTGATTAAAAACTGGTTGATGAAAATAAAGGGTTGGCTTTTGGGAATTAATAACACTTGGCTGGGTTGAATCCATACTAGTATTGCTGTAGATCAGGTGAGAGATTTCAAACCACATTCTATAGTCATAGTGTTGATGTGATATAGTTAACAACACATCGGTATTACGATTTCAGTAACAGTGATTCACTCTGATTTGACCGGGCTACCTTACCTCTATGTAATCTTTTGCCTATATGTCATACCATATGGTTACCCAACCCATATAACAAATAACTCTTTCTTGGTGTTTGTTCATAAGAAATAATTTGTCCTGTAAATATTATCTTGCTAGACTAGTATTAGAGTCATAGTATTATTGTTAGTACTAGTATTTCTTACAAGTGGGTTGCAGATTATTCCGTTATCAGAGTATGATGAGTTGAAATAAAGGTTATGATTGTGAAGATGGAAGAAACAATCATAAAGATATCTTACACCTATGGAAAGTCATTGTCAAACAACTTAGCCTGTACTCCAGTTTCTAGGTGTTGATGGAATTCTATTATATTTCCAATATGCATTTGCTAACATTACCATGCATTCTTTTACTTAGTTTGTATTTCAGCTCAACTGGTACACCGGTTACATTACTACAACTAGGATATATCTTATCATGTTTTATTGTTTATTTTAGGATAAGATTTGTGGATTTAACATGTGTATTTCTATCTGGTGTTCAGGATTTTATGCATCTCTTATGCACTATTATAGGTCATGATATTCACACCACAGGCTTAGAGTTTCACACATATTGTTGGTATTACTAGGCAGGATTTCAGGGTCAAACATGTTTGGAATTATGTTTCTTATATTGTTTTTCCAATATTTTTTTATTATATATATGGGCGCATACTTTTGTATCAATATGTCACTACGGCCACCTGTTCTAGAATAATTAAGAACCAGACCCTTACCACATCTGCTCTACACTCCTCACAAAGCATGCTTCACAACCCCCCTTGCATTTCTGCAGTATTATTCACATAGCATCGATTATGCTCCTGACATTCATATTTTGAACAGGCTATGAACACCGGCTCTTCCTACTCTATAAAAAATACACGAATAGACTTCCACGCGAAAGAAATCCACTGTGATCATCAGACATATGTACCTCATAGATGGCCTCTGTTGTGTTGCAACGCATATACAAGAAGCGCTTCTAGCAACAGTTTCGGTCTTGGCAACACTTATGAAGTAACACCTCCATCAGCAAAAACGGTTCTTGCGTCTGATCCGCCGGTGTTGGGTCCTGATGCAAGCAGCCGATATTCTGCGTCCCATGCGTCCTGTATGTCCTGACTTGCGTCGAAACGTTCCTTATGTCCTGACTCAACGTACAAACTACCCCAGGTTCTCCCTCTCGTCGCCTGTTCCTCCTGATCGTGCTCGCTCCGCGTCGCTTCTTCACTGCGTCCTGACGTATCCCACCTCTCATCCCCGCGCAAGTACTCTCAACCTGAATTAATTCGCTGCTTCCTCAGACATCGGTCTGCTGGCCTCTGGGGCAGCAGCGCTTTTTTGTTCACATCTCACATCTCATGTATGACGTATCACCCCTCACTGGTCTGGCGAACTCATGATATGGGTTGAAAGGCGCTTCTATATCTTCAATATACAGTATGAAGATTATGGATGATTCTCCTGCTTAGCTGAGTCCTGATTATGTTATCCAGATTATTTAATAAACCTCATTAAATGTTTTCAAAACAATCCGGCCATTTATAGGCCAGTACAGGTCCTCCTTGTGGATCAGATGAGCCAGACCGAGGATTGTCCCTATATCTTCCACATCAGCAAAAAAAATAGCTTGCTTTCTGTCTCTCCCCACTCACCTGTGCTCCGGACATTCCAGGCGCTTATAACATAAACTCGTGTTCTGGATGCGTCCGCCCGGGCTCATTGCGTCCAGAAGTGAAAGGGGCGGGTCCAATGCATCCGGATGCTGACTTGCGCGTACGGATGCAGTGGACAGAGCCCTTTTTGCGTCCTGACGCATTTGAACCCCCCTGGCGCAGCCACCCCCCTGATACTCTACCCCCAGCGCCCAGCCTCTTCATACCTTCGCTCCCAATGCACCCCTTCCCATGCTGCCCTTTTGCAGAAGTCTGGCGGCCCTGTCATCTCGCCTCCTGGCCTCCCCCCCGATACCCCCGCCCGCCAGCTTTCTTTCCATGATACCCTCTATCCTTTAACCCCATCACTCACCTCTCCCTGAATCTATTTCTCATCCGGAACCCCCCCAACATCACCTGCGCTTCTCCCACACTCCTGGATTCCCTCAGTCCGCTCGCGTATTCGGCAAACGTTTTCCCGTCATTACTTCCTCCTCTCTCATCCCTCCCAACACGTTCAGCCCTTCCTCCTCTACCCTCTGATCCCAGCGTGTCTTCTCCCATATCCGGCGGATGTCCCGCCTCTCTTGCCCTTTCGTGCAGCTCTCTCTTCAGCTCTCCACATCCTATCTCGTCTACTCCATGCCTCTCGCCGCCTCCCCGGGCTTTTACTGTCCGCTCGTGGCCTTCCACCGTCTTCCCCGGCATCTTACAGTCCGCTCGCGGGCTCCCATCGTCTTCCCCGGCATCTTACAGGCAGCTTGCGAGCTCCCACTGTCTTCCCCCGCTTCTGACAGCGCCCCAGACTGATTCCCGTGCCTGTCAACCTACAGCTGCCCGCTAAATGACTTACCAAAGTCTACGCAGTTTATAACAATCTGCCCGACACATTCCCAGGCCTTCCGAACCTACAATTGCCCGCTAGATGCCTTACTCATACTCGCGCGGCTTATAACCATCCACGCAATTCATTCTCATGCCTTTCCTGCCCACTGACTCGCACACTACTATTGTTTGACCATTCCTGACACTTGTAGCACGCCTAATTTAATTTAAGTTTATTACATATGTATACACGATCAGCGAGTGGTAATAAAACCATTCTCCCTATCCTCTAAATCGGTTTCGTCAACATAGTATTCCGCCTCCCCGCGGCCTTGCAACTGCACTGCACTAACCAGTGCTCCTGGATAGGGCCCATGTGGTTGCCGCGGCTTGTGCCGACCATGTCCTCCTCCTATATCCCCGAGGCCAACAGGGGACTTCAATTCATCCAGCGCTGTATCACGACCAAACTCCCGCCTCAATGCCCTCTCATCATTGTTATATCCCGCTGTCCTCTCAACCGGCTTTCCCCGCTCCTTCGCGATTCTAGCCTCCGATGTTGTCCTTATCCGCTGGATTATTCGAAGTTGCCAAACTCTTCCCGTTTTGCCCCAGGTTCATGTGTGACGTTCTAGCAGGGCTATCTATCCGTTAGCTGACCTTTCACACAACTTGAGTACTTGCTGTTTTCAAAAGTGTTGGTATGCCCTGGCCAGCAGTGATCCGGGCACTTTCGAAACCAGCCAGTACGCATTGTTTTTCTTACCCCCCCAAGTGGCCCTTGTGAAAGCCACATTATCTGTACAGATGCCAGCCCGCCAACATCGCAGTGAATGATAAAATATGGCGGCTGTCAGACAGATAAACCGGCCATCGATCTTATCCAGGAAACCCTCATCCGTCATGCCTTTCCTTTTCGGGCCAGAGTAATATAGAGCAAATATCACACCAGGAACCTGGGGTGCTAGCAATCTCAGAGAAATTGGCTGTCTGCCGGATTAGATCGATTTAGTCTTACTCCTATTAGAAACAATCCTGACAAAGGTCAAAAAGAAACCTCATAGCTGCCCGGCAGGCAAATGAACCTATCCTTCACAAGTAGGTATTCCACTCTTCGTGCACAGGCTGTAGGATCCTCAATATTGAGGTTACAGAGTTCTGTTATAGCCTTCTTTGCTCTATGCAGATACTGAGATCTGCATCTGCTGTTCTTTGCCTGGATCTGCAAATCAGGGACCAGCGGCCACTCTATTTAGTCTAGGATTGGATGTCGGTTATCGATTAAGGGTAACTTACCTGGTCATTTGCGGGCGGGGTACCATCAGCAAAGTCGGGAAAGCCTAATTTGGTCCGGGCCTCGCTCCAACATGTGTGGACTTGCTCGGTCAGCGTAATTGGGTCCGGAAACGGATTGACGAAGGTGGTCCAGTTCCACATGAGGTCGCAGGATCTAGCCAGAATGGTACGCCCAAGCCCGGTTGCCATATTTCGCCTACTGCTGGATTGCTGTGCTCCACTATCCAATTCCCGCACGGTTGGAATTGGGTGACTTGTGGTTATCACCGACATTGCAAGTGGATTGAAGTCCGTGGGCGAACGGGAGGGAATGGAAGATGTACAACCATTTTGGCTAACTGGTACTTGAGCAGACATTCTCCGTCCGGGGTAACTAATCCTCCTGCTGGAATTCTGTGTATTCCCAGGGGTGATTGTCAGTATCGAGCGCTGTGAGCTGAGAAACACACGCCCTATTGGTCTTTGCGCTCCCCAGGCCGATAGATGATCCATATCCTCCCTATGCTGGCCTAACTCGTGCTCCTCACTCTCCTCACTCTTCTCCCTCTGGCCATCATTACGCTCATATTCCCCATCATTAGAGTCTAGACTCTCAACCGCTGACTGTAAGACCTGCTGCTGGTTGAACGGGGCAGGCTCTGGTACCTGGAGTCTGGAAGAAGCTGGCTCCAGCACGGCATCACTCCTCCTACCTACAGCGGACCCAGCCATAACAGACTCAACACTGGGTGATGTTATTATAGTTAATCCGTCCCTGGACCCAGATCCCCGGAAATGTCCATCAAGGACCTCCCCTCGCCTTTGCCTTTCCTGCCTCGATGAACGCGCTCAGTCCGCCATAAGCCGCCGCTCTTGTTGTGACATAGTATGCAGGTGAATAGTGATAGAAGAGAATTGCAGTGTATGACGTTGAAGTGGAGGTGGTGTTAGGAAGCCTCTATTGGTAGGTAGCTAAGGGCACCATATGGGGTAAGAACTTGGAAGATCGAAATCGTCGGGCCAGCTTCCTTAAGAACTAAGGACATTCACTGTTCATCACTCCCTTTCATGTCCGCTGGGCTCAGCACACACCGCGCGTCCAAATTGCAGCTTGATACCTGATACAGGAATTGGCACCCGAAGACTTGGCCGCACTGCAATTTCACTGAGGCAATACGAGTGTTAGGTCCTTGGGGTTCCTGAACAGGATGAAAAAAGGTTTATGAGAATGTACGGACTAATCTAGTTTGAGTAGGTCTGCCAAGCGGGCAGAAACAAATTCGGGTAAGGTTAGGGCTCGGGCCCGGACACTAATCGCAGAGAGTGACAGCTGCCACTAAGGCTCAACGGATAGGATATAAGATGAAAAGCTAGGATAGGAATAGTAATAAAAGGGGCACCCCTGAAGGAAAAACAGCGATGGAAGAACAGGAATGATCCGCACCAGTCCAAAGAGCAAACCGCTAAACCCAGCAGAGAAAACATGCACCAAACGAAAAAGAGCTGGAAAAGAGCAAGAATGATCTGCGAAGATTCCGAGAGGAGGTCCCACGAGCTGCCCCGGTAAACGCAGAACAGCGCGTGGCAAACAAGAATGGTCTGCAAAACTCTAAGAGGGACCCCGTAGAGCAACAAGGTGTCCGTGGACTACATTGGGTTTGGGCCACCCGGAACGGCAACAGTCGAGGCAATCCAAACAAGAAATGTGTGGGAAAAAATACAAGGATAACTCCCAAAACTCTAAAAGTTAAACTCCCAATGACAAGCACCCAAAGGAAACACGCGCAGGATCTGCGGACCGTCGCAGGTCTAAATTAAGTATACTGATCAGGGCAAGCAGCCCAGACATAGCGGGCTAATCTAAAACAGAAATAGTCAGGAAACTGCGAGAATAACATGAACTCTAGAAACAAAAATGAAAACACCAAAAGGAAAAGTCAACGGGTCCATTTTGGCCTAGTACTTGTTAATTGCTTGGAATGGACCTGCATTCTCGGCTAGTGAGACATTAACCAGATTGGTCAGGGCAGGAGAGCTTTGTTCGCAGAGCTAGTTACCCAGGACAGAAACGGACTTGAGCGGACTCCCAACGCCTTTTTCTGCTGGAACTGCGGCAGACCTTGCCAACAGAATGGATGAAAAACCTGGTAGTCGTAACCGGAACTTACCAGGGGTAGAGTATGCACTCGAGTCAGTTAGGGAGTCCGCGGGCAGGCTTAATTGTCGTCCGACTTCCTCAGCTGTCGGAATATGCGCACACACATCACCGGTATGTGGATCCTAGGAGCGGGAATGGCTTCTGCCAGCCGTATCGACTTGTGTCGCCAATGTGTTGACAGGCTGCTCAGCCTCTGAGGCCAGCATCAAAAGATGCGCGGCTGACCTTCTCGGCTCTGCATGCTCAGAGGCTGCAAACGCATGATAGTGACCCGGATTGGGAGTAAACGGAGATGGACTGTTTGTCGGACTAGTCCTGTCAGCCAGTTGCCAACTCAGATTATGCTCCCCATCGCGTGTGCCCGGCACAACCTCAATGCCGGCATCAATGGCCCCCACCTGGTGGGCCACCTTCCTCTGGGGTTCCGGACTTCCATCCCAACAGTATGGCTCAAGGCCTCTTCCATAACTGCGAGGTTGCGTTTACCACTGTTATTGGCTGCCGTGCGCGATACTTTCTTTAGGTCAGTCTCCCGTTCTCCTTGTCTACTAGACTTCCAACCACCAGTGCCCAAGTTAGCACGAGGGCCAGCAGCTTGCGTACCAGAAGACTCTGTCTCGGATTCGCCAACGTCCGCCCAATTGATGCGGTGTGTTCGCACAGTCTTTTGTGTGGTATTACCGCGCCTGGTGGTCCTTGTTGAGGTGATTCACTTTGCGGCCGCAGCGGATGACTCTGGCTGGTGGCTATCTGAGCTCAGTCCTTATCGCTACCGGCGGATCCGTCATCCGAGGCGTCTGAAGAGGGGCCCCGGTTATCATGTCGAGCAAACCTGATCTCACCGGGAGGAGGAGTGCTATCGTCTGTATCATTCCTTCAATCGCAAAAGAAGAGCAGATCCATTGGTTCGCTTGGCGGATTCAAAGACCACCATATCCGGACAAGTCAGCTATTTGGGATTCGGATCATTTCAGCAAGCGGCAGCGGCTCCTCTGGATCGTCCTGCAGCCGATGTGTGCCCTATCACGTCGTACCAATAAGCATACGAAATCCGACACCCTGTGCCATGGTTTTGTCTATGCCCACTAGCAGGTTCAGGAGGGTGGGCTCAGTTAGCTCCATCCAGTAAACATGTCCACGACTTTGCCACTGGATCTTGTCCATCCCGACAGGAAGTGGGCTGCTTGGGCGGACTACGGTTGGCTCATCTATCCAGAGAAGGACAGACCGCGAACAGGCGAGACCTGCAGGAGCTGTATTAGCATATATGGTACATCTTGATTGCGGACACTTGGGGATAACTTACGATCATTGCTGGCGGGGGTGGGGTCCGCAACCGGAACAGCGGCAATGGGTGCTTTCAACATGTCTCTTAAGATACCCTCATGTTTTTTTGCTATGTCGTTTAGCAAAAAGATGAGGCATTCGGTAAAACGTTCGCCACAGGGGTTATCAGCCCGCCAGAGTCCCGACTTCTGGCTAACAGGCCGGAAGGTCAGAGCCTGTGCCTGGATGGCCGCCCATTGTGCGGCAGTACTCTGCTGCCACCTGGGGATCCTGGCTTGCTCCATCTTATGTTTCCAAGCATTTCTCCAGGCTTTATACTCCGGACTATAGCGTCGCGGGTGGGGGAAGCCGCAAACGTGCTTAATCTAGGTAATATCGCTGTCGTTTTTAAAGAAAGCCGATTTTTCGCAACTGAGACTAACCTTTCTGGCTGCCATTGTAATACTTATTGGGGTGGGGGGTGGTTGATGGATCAGAAAGAGGCTGCTTTTTGGGGGGGTTTAACTGGTCCCTCAGCGGATAGGGGATCGCCGCTAGTAGATGCTCGTACTTTTGAGGATGAAGGATTGTGGAAGATCCAAAAATAATTGAGCGGGCCTGGCGGACGGTAAAGGGAGTTCTGCTGATTGTAATGGCTGTGAAAAGGTTATTGGCTAGGGAAACGCAGATAGGCAATGTAAAATGAGCTGAGAATACAGTGGTGATACTGACGACGAGTCAGAGGTTGTGCTGAGCTTTATGGGTCCTGTTAGGATGTGCTGGCGGATGGAGGATGTGATTGTAATTGGGGAAAGGATTATTGTAAGAAGATGGAAGGGGGGGAAGAGAGAGCGTATATATGCCGCACAAGGACGGTTTTAGTGGGGTTCGCAGGATTGCACCCTGTACAAACTTGAATATCTTGTCAAGTCACGTTACCCACCCAGAATGACGATCGGTTTCAGATAAGGTTTTAAGCTGCAACCGAGCTACATGGGACCCGCAACCCATGAGCCAAGCCTCCCATAGTCTCATCTCAACAAAGAACACGTTTCACAAGTTAAACGGTGAATAACGGCTGCCAGTTTGAATGTCTGGACCCATTCGTCATCCGACTAAAGAAGGTTGAAATTTTCTTGATTTACCCCTTGAAAGAAACATACCCTTTACTTTCAAAGACTGTGTCCGCTGTAGCCGCTCAGCCCATCCACTTACACATCGGCCAGACTACTTGAAAGAGAATCACCACACACGCTGACCTCATAGACATCAAAGGGCCCTTGTTGCAGGTGACGTTATCAACAAGCCGCTACATAGGAAAACACCTTCAGACAATGCATCTTGATATCATTCTTTCCCTCAGCGCCATTGTGGACATGGCTTCCATGGGACCTACTTTTGTTCGTAATGAACTTGAAAACCTGACCAACGCAGACTACTAATATGATTGAAGGCGCGAGATCCTAGATTATGATACCACAAGTGGTGAGATTGATATGCAGAACGATTCAGACACGGAAAAAGGTTCCAACCCACCAGTCTGGGTGCGCCCTTCTGGTCAAGAAACTATTCCTGGTGCCGGCAGACCACTGGGCGAAGTTGCTAGCTATACAGAGCTCAACAAGGCGATGACCGATGACCCTTCAGGCCCTCTGTTATCTGAAAACGACTTTAATATGGCGCGCTGGTTTGTCCAGAGCAAGGTAGCCAAGTCACAGATCGAGGCGTAATGTGCGGAAAGTTTAGGGAGTACGGATGGCAGATCATTCCGGTCCGCTTATACCTTCCGACAACACCTCCACATACTGGACCCATTTCGAGAGTACTTGGTGTGGACGGAAGCTAGTATTGATGATGGTCGACATGTAACAACTTGCTATAATGGAAATATTATTGACTGTGTCCGCTACCTGATCCGTCAGGTCGCGTATAGCTCAGACATGGTCTATGCCCTGATTCGAGAATATGATTCGAGTGGGGAGCGATTATATTCAGAGATGCATAGGGCAGACTGATGGTGGGATATGCAGGTATGAGATAGGTCCTGACAAGTTCTTGGAGTGGTGTTTCCAGTGCTAACAGCCCATTCCGTTCCTTGGTAGAAAGCTTTGCTCGCCGGGTCCACACTGGTGCCCGTTGTCGGGTTTGCCTACCAGACACATCTTACCAATTTCTCTGGAGATAAGAAAGCCTGGCCGATATACATGACGATGGGCAATATTCTTTCAAGGACAACAAGCAGCCCTGCCAAGATGCCCATCCTGCATCTGGCATTGGTTCAAGTACCGCCAAGGTTCACTAGCGAATCAGCCCGTGCTAACGAAGCCCGGCCGCAGACCAAGGCGGATGTCCTGCGGGCTGTCTTTGATCTTTTCCTGGCAGCATTACACCAGGTTGCCGGAGACGGAATGGTAATGGATTGTGCAGACAGCAAAACAAGCCTTTGTTTTCCCATTTTGTGGGCCTGGATCGCAGATCATGCTGAGCATGCGGCCATGCAAGGAATAGGCAGCAAGTTATGCCCAAAGGGTCTGGTTCCGTGCAAGGAGCTCGGTGGGGATATGCCGCCGAGTATGAGACCCGCGACTACATGCTACATAGAGAGAAAGCCTTGAGGCACGAGCCGGCAGAAGTGGCCGGCATTGCAGAATACTTTCACCGGTTGGGCGTGAAAATAGGAAACAATGTATTCACCAGACTCCACCGCGTAAGCCCGCGGACCTACACAAGCCAGTCCTCTTGCCCAACATCTACTTTGGCTTATTCAAACATATGATGGAAGGGGTGGAAGGATTTCTCAAGAAGCATCAACGGCAGCAAGCGTTCGACGATGCGTGGAAAGAAATTCCTCCTTACCCCGCATTCAGCGTACCGAAAAAGGCCTCTTGCGCAATCACACAATGGCAAGGAAAGGAGATGCCCAAACTCGGCTATGGTATTTCAACCGTATTGGTGTCGGAATTGCGAAATCCGGACAGTTTTCAGTATCAGGATTTCAACAGCCCTTTCAAGTGTGTTAGCGCACTTGTGGACTTCACTCTCATGGCTCATTATCGCAGTCATACATGAGACACACTTTCCTACATAGAATGCTACATGCAGACATTCCACCGGACAAACGACATTTTTCTTGAGTTCTGTACCCCGAAGGCTACCTGCGCTCAAGCAAATCGCCATGATAGGAAGCTAAGGGAATTAATAGCAGATCAGTGTGCTAAAGAAGTCCACCATCGAACTGTCGCTAATCGGCGTCGGCTGGGTGAGCAAGAGAAGGTTGAAAGGTCTGATCGGCGGGCACATTTCATCCGGCGTAAAAACCAGTTCAACTTCATCAAGATGCACTATGTGACCCCCTTTGCCTGCCACCTACCGCCTTTTGAATCCATATCCATGTATTCAACCGAGATCCGTGAACTAGCACATAAGCATCAGATTAAAGCTGGCTACAGCAGGTCAAACAAGAATGAAGCCGCCCGACAGATCTTCTTGCACTATGGCCGCCAGCACGCCCTTGGAATAATGTTGCAGACAATGGAAGCACTTTCGAAAGTTGAAAGTGTGATCGTGGTAGAAGATAGTGGGATGGAAATGCCGCCTGTTTCAAGTCGCTGGACACCTTGCCGGGTTCTTAAAGGCCGTATGAAGAACACCAGCATGCTGACCAAATTAGGCACGGCCCGCGATATTCATTATTCCAATATAATGGAGGAGATACTGCGTTTTAGCAGGCAGACTGCGGCGGCCTACCGGTGGTTGCCTGCGGACATCGCTGAACTGGGGTTTGTTCCTGTAGAATGATTTGCTCAGCTTGTAATCCCAGTTCCTGACTTGCAGGAAACTGACAGGTTCCCGATTGACCGGGCCCCCTGTACTGTCACAAAGGCATTCCGCACAGGTGGCTCTAGAAATGATTGGGTGTACGTCCAGACTGGTGGGGAAGCGAACTATCGAGATTTACGAGGACGCGTGGTGGCTCAGTTGCTAGCACTTTTCAACATAAGAAATACTCTATGTGAGGCCGCAGCTGTCCTTTGCCTGGCCTTAGTTCGCATACTGGATCCGATCAATGGTGGCAGATTTCACATTCCGAACGGACATATGCGAGTAGCCAACCAGATCACTGGTCGAGACATGCGAATAGAGCATCAGCAAAAAACAAAGGTTACACCAGCACGCACCCTGTACTGCCTGTGCGTCCGGCGGTCCAGGCGGATAGAACGTCAACTCGGGTCCTGGGTGTGCGCTCCTTTGGGGGGTGCTTGTGGACAGGGGTCCCTGCCGCCCGGACGCACCAGACAGAACCAAGGACTCAGAAGGTACCAGATCGAGAAATGGTCTCCGGACGCAACCTGATGGCATAGTTGAATCGTTGAAGTACTCAGGTGTAACTAGCTATCATCGGATACCTCCTAAGTCAACAACTCTACCTTCAAGGACTCTGAATGAGTTAGTGAAAACTGTGGAGAATATCCAAATTGTCCGGAAAGATCCATCCAGTATTATGCATGTTTACTTATTTGAGTCATTTAGATACTAAAATAGGTATTAAAGCAAGTCTAGAAAACAGTAGCACTCTGTAGCTAACAATTTGAAAGTACATGCCCAGAGAACTAAAGTACAAAAGTATGGATAACCCTTAAACCAGCGGTCGGACAGTGTCCGGACAGAGTGCGTTGGATTCGCGTCGGCGAGGGGAATTGAATGGTATAGGTCTTGAAGCGTCCACATAGCTATCGAGGTCAGCAGGGTGAAAAAGGCAGATACCTCAGGGGGCAGATGTCCGCCGAGTCGGGAAGGGTCTCATTGGAGTCCGCTCGCCCAGGGGAATCGAATTGTATAGGCCTCGAAGCGTCCGCATGCCTGTAGCACCTAGTAGTCAACAATTTGAATGCACTTCCCCGGAGAACTAAAGTACAAAAGAATGCATAACCCTTCAACCAGTGGTCGGACAGCGTCGGGGCAGAGTGGGTTGAATTCCGCTTGGTGAGGGGAATCGAATGGTATAGGTCTCGAAGTGTCTGCATGCCTGTAGCCCTCAGTAGCCAACAATTAGAAAGAACTTGCCCAGGGAACTCAAGTACAAAGGTTTGGGTAACCCTTCAACCAGCGGTCGGACAGCATTGGGACAGGGTGCGTTGGAATCTCCCGGCCCAGGGGAATCGAATTGTATAGGTTTCGAAGCGTCCGCCTGGCTATAGCAGTCAGCAGGATGAAAATGGCAGGTATCTCAGGGGAGAGATGTCCACCAGAGTCAGGAAGGGTCTCATGGGAGTCCGCTCGCCCAGGGGAATCGAATAGTATAGGCTTCGAAGCGTCCACATGCCTGAAGCACCCAGTAACCAACAATATGAACGTACTTGGCCATGGAACCCAAGTACAAAAGTATGGATAACCCTTCAACCATCGGTCGGACAGCCTCAGGACAGAGTGCGTTGGATTCCGCTCGGCTACGGGAATTGAATAGTATTGGTTTCGAAGTGTCCGCATGGCTATACTGGTCAGCAGGGAGAGAAAGGCAGATACCTTAGCAGGATGATGTCAGCCAGAGTAAGTAAGGGTCTCATTGGAATCCGCTCAGCGAGGGGAATTGAATGGTATAGGTCTTGAAGTGTCCGCATGCCTGTAGCACTCAGTAACCAACAATTTGAACGTACTTGCCCAGGGAACTCAAGTACAAAAGTATGCATAGCCATTCAGCCAGTGGTCGGACAGCATCGCGACAGGGTGCGTTGGAATCCGCCGGTCGAGGGGAATCGAATGGAATAGGTTTCGAAGCGTCCACATGGCTACAGAGGTCAGGAGGATGAAAGAGGCAGATATCTCAGGGGGCAGATGCCCGCCAGAGTCGGGAAGGGTCTCATTGAAGTCCGCTCGGCGAGGGGAATTGAATGGTATAGGTCTCGAAGCGTCCGCATGGCTATAGAGGTCAGCAGGAAGAAAAAGGCAGATACCTCACGGGGCACTGGCCGATGTCCGCTAGAGTCAGGAAAGGCCTCATTGGAATCCGCTCGCTTAGGGGTAATGATTAGTGTTAACCTGGATGGAAGAGCATGACCCTCTCCGAAGGTTGATAATATTCCATACTTCTACTGATTCGATCATGAAGTCTGATATGAGGTGTGCAAGAACTTAGAAACCTTTTGCGAGTGTTGTTATCAGTGATCAAATAAGGGGTATGTTTTGGGTCGTTACCAGGACAATAGATGGTTAGTCATCCTATGGTTAGATCCTTTTTCGTCTGCACAGCCTTTACCTGGTCATACAGTAGTCTGTTGTAAGTAGAGGCCATCAGGGGCCCGAAGAGTTCCCCAATGCTGACCACTATGGGTCACTTACCTTGGTGTTCTTCCGGAGATTAGCGTGTGAAATGGACCATCCAGATGCACTGCGCGGACAGGATGCGGGTTGTATTGCACCCACGGACTAGGATGCAACCATTCTGCAGGGGCCATCTGAGGGCAGGCTGGGCGGACAGGATGCTCCAGACGGATTTCCTCTGTCCGGACGCAATTCCTATCCGTCCTGAGCAAACCCTTTTTTTGCTGATGTTAGAAGAGGCGGGGTTTGAATGGGGGCTTCTAAAATCGGTAATTGAAGGGGGGTTCTTTAATGTCTTAGTTGGAATTTCTACCTTTAATACGGATGTACAAGTATTTATTGCTCAGAAACCGGGGAAGTGGAGCGCCAATCTCCCGTGTTAGTTCATTTGATTTCCTATCATTTCATTTGTTTCTTTTCTTCCAACTACATGCTAATATCATGGTTCGCCGATTTGTTAGAAGGGGTTCTATCTTATAACTGCTGGTTCGACAAACTGCGTTCCTATAAGCCACAACATAGAGAAGAACAAAGGTGCAGTTGAAATACTCGAGTTGACTCTAAGCGGAGCAGTCAAGGATAGAGGAAAGGTGGACTAGATAGATAGTCTCTATCTAGCTACGGGCAAGCCAGGAGATATATATTTTAGTCTAACTAACAAGAAAGCACTCTCAAAACTCAGCCTACTCTAAGGAAACATGCGCCACTAACTAAACCTCACTCTTAAAGATGACAAGTAATCAAGACTCTTCTTGAGATCCCATGATACTGCTTGATCCTAAGGCCTATGCCCGGCCGATATGCCAACTCCGGTATGCCAAGTAACAAAGGATACGAAAGAAAATGAAACCAAAGACCGCATTTTTAAGCCATATGGGGAATGAGGCTAAGGGGCTTTAAAAGTAGATCAAATTAGGCTTACGCCCAAATCATACACCGAAATCCTACACCGAAATCATACGCCCAAATCATACGCCCAAATTAGATACCTAAATCAGATGCACAAGCTATATATGAATGATATCCTGTTCTTATACCTAACTGCTAAAGACAGCTACTATGTCTGGGAAGAACTAGCCGGAGTTAGATGACCAATCAATTCTTAGGCCATCGAAATCGGAGATCCGCAATACTATATATGTAATTGAAGATTGTGAGTGAACAGTTCTCTAGTCATAGGATATCACTTGGCAGGAACAAGCGGGGCCCAATGTAGGGGAAAGGAGTGGAATTATAAGACGGGACCTGTCCGGGTAATACACGGGGAAAATCAAGTTCCCGCCCCTCTCCGTACCCCGGACGGGGCCCCGCCCTGTAATGAACACTAGTCCAGCTTTCGTTAAAGCTTCCAGGATTTGTTTGATGTGTTCTATATGTTGTTCCTCGTTCTCGGAGTATATCAAGATATCGTCAAGGTATGCTGTGCAAAACCTATCCACAAATGGGCGTAGCGCGTCATTGATGTATGCTTGAAAGGTAGCGGGGGCATTGGTAAGCCCAAAGGGCATAACTAGGGATTCAAAAAGCCCGTATCGTGTACAAAAAGCTGTTTTCCACTCTTTACCTACTCTCATGTGGATGAAATTAGAGGCTCCGCGGATATCCAATTGAGTGAATATCTTTGCTCGTGAAAGTTGCATAAAGGTTTCTTTGACTAAGGGTAAAGGGTAGCAGTTTTTTGATCGTTCCCTCATTAAGTCCCCTATAGTCAACACATAAGCGTAGAGAACCTTCCTTTTTCTTGACAAACAAAATCGGAGAAGCAGCAGGGGAGGATGATTCGCGGATACACTTCTTGTCCAGGTTTTCGTCAAGCAATTCATACAAGGCTGATAACTCAGGGGGGCAAAGACCGTATATTGGTCCGAAAGGAGAGCCAAATCCAGGGCGCAGTGGTATCGCATGATCAAACCTCCCGTGACGTGGTAGTTGATCTTCTGATTTCTCGAGGAATAAAGGAAGGAATTCGTGGTATTGTTTGGGAAGTATCTGAAGTACCTCGTCCTTATCGAGTACCTTATGTCTGAGAGCACATGGTGCAGCATATCCTCGTAGGAAATGTGGTAACTCTTCCTCGATTCCGTAGGCCATTGTAACATCGTTAACGCAGTTCTTCAAACAATATTCAGATTCAAAAGTAAGGGAGTTAGAAGCGAAGTCAATCTTGACATCGTGGTGTTTTAACAAGGGTATACCAAGTGTTAGATGGTATCCCCCAAGCGTGGTAACAAAAGCAGGAACCATTTCATGGTGGTTGTTAATCGACAATCCGATCCTAGTAATGTGCGTAATTGCTCAGGAACTCACAGGCCGTCCGTCGATGACCGTTAAAGGTGGTGGTTCTTTAAGTTCAAACAAATAGAGGTTATAGTGCTCGGCGAAAGCCTTGTCGATGAATGCATATCCAGTTGCTCCCAAGTCTATTAGAGCATGGGATCTAATCTCGTTATGGTTGTCAACAATCTTACATGCCATTACCAGATGATTAGCTTGAACCCCATTCTCCATGTCGTCAAGAGATAAACCGGATAAAGAAAGTAACGAAAAAGGCGATTCTTGTCCCAGGACAGTGCCTTGGACTGTACATGGGACAGTTAGTTTTCCGAGTGTTCGGACTCGGGATGAGAGTCTTCAGGAACCACTGGCGGAGGTGCACGAATGGCAGCAGCGTTGGCTCTGAGGTGACTTTCTCTGTTCAGGCATTGTCAAGCCATGTGGTTAGCTCCCACACAGTAGAAGCATTGGCCGCGTCGCATGCGGTCTTCACGTTGCGCTTGTGATTGGCAGCGTCGTCCAGCCGAGAGGTCCATGGGGCCCACTTGAGTACCTGTAGAGGTGGTGGTAGTCGTAGGAGGAGCAGCTGGTTTTGATATCGTGGTCGTGGTCGTGGTAGGTGATCTCTGGTTTGAAGATGACCCCTTTCGTTCTGCTGCCCGGGCACCGATCTTGTTATCCACACGTTTGAGCAATATGACATATTGGTCAAAGTCGTCGGGGGTGTCCAGGGTTACCAGAGCATCCTTGAGTTCGGCGCTTAATCATTCGTACAATGAGGTTCGCTTAGCAGCATCGGTCCAAGATACCTTGGAGGCATATCATTCGAAATCCGCTAAGTAGTCAGAAAGGTTACTGTTCTTTTGACTTAGGCTTTGTAGATTCCGTTGGGCGGTACGTACCCTATCAGGGTCACCCAAGGCGTTCTCGAGCTGGGTGATCAGGGCTTCCACACTAGCTATATTAATGTTTCCTTCATCAATAAGTGGAAGGATTTGTTTGTAAGCTTTCCGTTTCGGGAACCCAACAGCATATGCCCACAGATGTTGGACATCCACAAATTTGTCGACATCTCCGAGGAACTTGGTACGTAATTGTGGAATGACCGGGCGAAGTTGGTCTGGGGATCCATCGAACTCCTGTGGCTTCGGGATCAATTCTTGCTTAGGGGGTCGCTCGCCTGCTGGCGGAGCAGGTCCCTCTGCGTTTGCCAGTGCTGCAGTTGGAGTTGCCAGGGCAGTGTTCGTGTTGGTCAACGCGGTGTTAAGGGTAACTATGATGGCTCTGTCGCGCTCTAGGTCAGTCTCGATGGCTCTGTACCTTGCCTCCAGTCCTTGTCCCTCTTTAAGCCAAGCATCGCCTTCTTCGGCAAGTGCATCTCGTTCTTCAGCCAGCGTTTCCCTTTCGTTTGTAAGATTTTGAACGCCTTGTTGTAGCTGTTGGAAGCGAGGGTTTTGTTTGTGTGGTGCAGGGGTGCCGTGTCGAGAAATGGATGGGACTGCCGGGAGCCCGTTGAGTCAAGTAGCAAGATCGCGCGCGGTGCGCAGCTGCTGTCTAATTCGATCTTCGGGTAGTTGATCAAACTCATCGTTGGAAACCGCTGACAATTCAGTAAAGGCAGTTAATGCAGCGGTCGGAAGTTCGACCCGTCTAGACATGGTGTTGTGTGGGTTGGATACTCGTTAGACGCTACCTTGTGTAACGGGGTCTTGGCAATGGATGTTAGTCCAAGGCACACAACGACAGGAAGGTCCTAAACGATAACACTTGTTTAGCGTGAGGGTTCGGAGATGACAATCTCAGGTCAAGGCTGATCGCGTAACGGAAGATCACGGTCAGGGTTTGTGGGTTCTTGGCGTGGATCTTGGATTCAGAATCAAAGACGTTATATTCTGAAATACAGGAGTCGTGAAAGAAATACCTGGTAGCGTAAAGAACCAGGGAAATAGGGGGCGGAGCCCACTTATATAGAAGGAAATTCTAGCACAGCCTTTGCCGCCCGACTCATACCCCAGTATGAGTCGCATATATCCGCGTAACCAAGGAAACCATACAATTTGTCGTAACCTTCACAAAGGCAATCCCTCAGAGCAACCGTGTAACCAAAGAAAGAACGCCAAAGTTATCCCAACATGTATCTCACCACGGGACTGTGAGATGGACCGCCCCTCAGTTCCTCGTACTATTTCATGCAGCCGGGATGTGACAGCCTCGTGTCTGGCTGGTCTATCATCTGTTTCTCCTCGCCGTCCCGCGACTTGGGCTGCGAAACTCTCCTGGACTTTCTGTGATTCCAAGTCTGGGATTTTCCCCTGATAATCTATTTGGGCAACCTCTTGGCCTACAATCTAGACCCCGGATTTTAACATGCATCTTGACTTCTGACAGTTCCTGGGCCATTAATAGGACATTTGTTGGTAGGGAATTGAAAGCAACATGTTTCTCATCATGACTCTCATTAAGCGTTGGATCGAATCAACCTAATATTCAGTGTAATCATTCGCACTGACAGCGCATGACTGGATCCTTGGTGGGTTCGGGGGTTTTGCCCCCTTCACCCTGTCATCTTCCCTGTCTTGCTAGGAAGCCCAAGGGCGGTTCAGGGGACCATGGCGGTTGATCGGCCGAAGTCGACCTGACCATCTGGACGTGGGTTGTCTCCACACTTTGGGCCGTGGTCGGGGACAACTCGTCACCTTCTTCCTGTTGCCATTCCATTGCCTCAGGCACTCTTGGGTCAGAAGTCATTTCTTCGACTTCCTACCATTGGGAAACTTATCTTTTGTTTACTCCCCACCCCTCTGATATCTGGAAGGAGTGACTCATGGGCCTGTCCCAGTCCAGGCACTTGGTGTACCAAACTGAATCGGACTTTTCTCAGGGGGTATAGTATATAAAGTTTTCACTGTACTGGAATCGGTAGAGTGCGCGTATTTCTTCACTCTTGACGATGTTTTCTGGATTTATCCACCAGCAATAGGATTTGTAGTAGGGCTCTCGTGTCCGTATCTCAGGTCAGTTGGTAGACATGATAACTTGGTCTATTGAGTTATTCCTCAATGGTCTTGGTTCGAAAAGTGTCTCGGGTTTGTGAGTGTAAGTGTCTCTGCCAAACATTCTTCTAGGTAATGATGAGAAGTATCAAAATACTCTGAGGTGGTAGCTTCGGCGTGAGGTATTCCGACAGGTAGGACCTGGATCATATTGTATCGGAGAACTAGTTGAGAATATACGAGTAATATACCCTAGATACAATGGAAGACTTCGATATAGGTAGTCAAAGTATTGGTAACGATCAAGTAGAAACCTATTATATTGATAAAGTCTCTTCTCCGTGCTTGTCGTGTCTAATAGCACCCAATCTGCTTCGATATTTATATCCCGCATCTGAGCAATTATGGTATACATGCTATCTCTATGCTAATAATTCTGCGAACATTTGGTGAGTGCGAACACTCGTAGACCCTGAAACCTCTCTACCACCCCTTCTTGCTCCCATGGTCAACTCATTGGTCTGTACTACCGTTGTTCCTGATAGTGTGGACACTACCTCAGGTGTCAGCTCATCCATTTATCTGTTGAAAGTAATGATTATGAATTATCTTGCCCCTGTGCGTCACGTAGTTAGTCTAACTCGTGAGACCGAAGATGGTCATTCTTCTTTGGTTGGTTCCCTAGAGAATTTTGTATGCAACCGCATGTCGTATTCTTATCTTCCTGTATTACCGGACTTGTTCTCGAGATCGCACCTATGGGTTTTTTCCCTCAGACTCCATCTTTTACCAACGTGTCCTTTGGGGATTCACCCGATCCACTTACTGGGCATAGTCACCTTCTTCATGCCCTACACATCTTTGTAGGTAAGAGGGGCCTAACTTGTATGCACAATGTCCCATTACATTCGACCTACTCTTCCGACTGTCTCTCTTCAAGCGTCTGTAACCTTATGCGCAGTCGTCCGATTCACCTCCTTCTACCTGAATATTGTGTCCAGAGGTCTCCCCTCATATATCCTTCGAACAGGATCCAGTTGGAGAGCGGGCCCCACCGTATACGGTGTTCCAAGATGTGTTTCAACAATAGTTGTCATTGGTGTTTGCATGCAACTACCCAGGCGGCCACTGATGACCCACCGTTCCAACGGCAGGGCCGGAGGGGGCTGTTATCTTTTTTTTTCTTCAACGTTCCTGCACCCCAAGGTAGGGTAACTCTGGCCCCTAAATCCGTATGGGGAGTCTGTGCGCCTAACAGACCACTAGGGTGTTGAGCTAGGTATATCCTAGATCCGAGACCCTTGAAAGGTACGGGAAGGAAGCCTGGAGTTTCATCAGCAAAAAAAGGGTTTGCTCTGGATGAATATGGATTGCGTCCAGACGCAGGAAATCCACCTGCAGCATCCTGTCCGCCCAGCCTGCCCTCAGATGGCCCCAGCAGAATGGTTGCATCCTAGTCCATTGGGTGCAATACAACCCATATCCTGTCCACCCAGTGCACCCGGATGGTCCATTTGACACCCTAATCTACCGCTAAACACCAAGGTAAGCAACTCATCAGGGTCTGCATTGGTGAACTCTCCCTGCCCCTGATGGCCTCTACTTGCAACCGACTACTTCATTATCAGGTAAAGGCTGTTCAGATGAAAAAGGATCTTAACATGGCATGACTAACCATCTATTGTCCCGGTAACGACCCAAAACATACCCATCATTTCATCACTGCTAACAACACTCGCAAAAGGTTTCTAAGTTCTTTCACACCTTACATCAGGCTTCATGATTGAATGAGTGAAACTATTGAATATTATCAACCTTGAGAGATGGGTATGCTCTTCCATCCAGGTTGACACTATTCATTACCAGTAATCGAGCGGATTCCAATGAGGCCCTGGCTGACTCTAGCGGACATCTGCCAATGCTAGGTGAGGTATCTGCCTTTTTCTTCCTGCTGACCTCTATAGCTATGCGGACCCTGCGAGACCTTATCCCTTCAATTTCCCTCAGCTAGTGGACTCCAATGAGACCCTTCCCGACCCTGGTGGACATCTGCCGCCAGAGACATCTTCCTTTTTCATCCTGCTGACCTCGATAGCCATGCGGACACTTCGAGACCTAATCCATTCAATTCCCCACCGCGAGCGGACTCTAATGAGACCCTTCCCGACCCTGGCGGACATCATCCTGCTAAGGTCTCTGGCTTTTTGTCCCTGCTGACCTGTATAGCCATGGGCACACTCCGAAGCCAATACCATTCAATCTTCCTAGCCGAGCGGAATCCAACGCACTCTGTCCTGAAGGTGTCCGACCAGTGGTTCAAGAGTTATCCATTCTTTTGTAGTTTACTTCCCCAGACAAGTACTTTCAAATTGTTGGCTACTGGGTGCCACAGGCGTGCGGACACTTCGTGACCTATACCATTGAATTCCCCTCGACGAGCGGACTCCAATGACACCTTTCCCAACTCTGGCGGACATCTGCCCGCTGAGGTATCTCGGTTTTTCTCCCTGCTGACCTCTGGAGCCATGCGGACTATTCAAAACCTATACCATTTGATCCCTCTTGGCGAGCAGACTTCAATGAGACCCTTCCTGACTCTGGCACACCTCTGCCCCCTGAGATATATTGCCCTTTCCTTCTTGCTGACCTCTATAGCTATGAGGACGCTTCGAAACATACACCATTCGATTCCCCTCAATCTGCGGATTCCAACGCACCCTGTCACGACGCTGTCCGACAACTGGTTGCAGGGTTATCGATTCTTTTGTACTTTAGTTCCCCGGGCAAGTACTTTCAAATTGTTGGCTACTGGGTACTACAGGCATGCGGACACTTCAAGACCTATACCATTGAATTCCCCTCGCCGGGCAGAATCCAACGGTTAGGTGGTAGCTTCGGCGTGAGGTATTCCGACAGCAACGACCTGAATTGATTTATATTGGAGAACTCGCTAAGAAGACACGAGTAATGTAGGCTAGATATAATGGTATACTTCAGGATAGATTGTCGAAGTATTGATAACGATAAGATAAAAACTTATTATATTGATAAGATATCTTCTGCGTGCTTGTTGTGTCTAATAGCCGCGAGGATGCTTCGATATTTATATTCCGAGTCTGAGCAAGCGCGGTATACATGCTAACTCTATACTAACTAAGTACCTTGCCTGCAAATCTGCGAACTTCATCTGAGTGCGAACACTCGTAGACCCTGAAAACTCTCTACCACACCCTTTCCTCCCATAGCCAACTTATGGGTTTGCGCTTCTATTATTCCTAAGAGTGTGGAGACCACGTCAGGTGTCAGCTCACCCGTTTTATCCGTTGACAACGATGGTTACGAGTTCTCTTGACCCTGTGCTCATCGAGGGTAGTCTAACTCGCTGGACCTAAGATGGCCATTCTGCGTTGGTTGCTTCCGTCGAGGCTTCGACATGCGACTGCATGTTGTATTCTGGTCTTCCGGCATTACACGACTTGGCCTCGGGATCGTACCTGTGGGCTTCTTCCCTCGGACTTCGTCTTTTACCAACTTGTCCTCTGTGGACGCACCCGATCCACTTACTGGGCATAGCTACCGCCTTCATACTCTACACGACTTTGTAGGTACGAGGGGACTAACTTTCGTACGAGACGTCCCGTTGCCACCGACTCACTCTTCCCACAATCCGTCTTCAAATGTCTGTAACTTTATGTGCCGGCGTCCGATTCACCTGCTTCTAGTTGCACAAGGTGTCCGAAGGTCTCCCCTCATATATCCTGCGCACAGGATCCGGTCGGACCGACGGCCGCGACGTCTACGGTGTTATAAGACGTGTTCCATTGATAGTGGTCTTTGGTGTTGGGACGCCACTAGCCAGGCGGCCAGTGATGACGCGCCGTCCCAACGCCGGGGGCGGAGGGGGGTGTTATCTTTTTCCTTCGAAGTTTGTGTCCGTCAAGGTAGGGTAACTTTACTCTGTAAATCCTTACGGGGAGTCCTTGCGCCTAACACCAACGCACCCTGTCCCAATCCTGTCCGACCCCAGGTTTAAGGGTTATCCATACCTTTGTACTTTAGTTCTCTGGGCAAGTATTTTCCAATTGTTAGCTACCGAGTGCTACCGTTTTCCAGACTAGCTTTAATAAATATATTCCTATTTTACTATCTAAATGACTCAAATAAGTAAACATGAGTAATACTTGGTGGACCTTTCCGGACAACTCTCTCAGTATTTGGATATTCTCCACAGTGTTCCCTAACTCATTCAAAGTCCTCGAAGGTAGAGTTCTTCACATAGGAGGTATCTGATGATAGCCAGTTACACCTGAGTACTTCCACTAATCTACTATGGCATCGTGTTGCATCTGGAGAACATTTCTGCATCTGATACTGTTAGGCGCACGGACTCCCCGTAAGGATTTACGGGGTAAGGTTACCCTACCTTGACGCACACGAACTTCGAAGGGGAAAGGTAACACCCCCCTCCAGCCCCGGCGTTGGGACGGCGTGTCATCACTGGCCGCATGGGTAGTTGCGTCCCAACACCAAAGACCACTATCAATGGAACACATCCTATAACACCGTATACGTCGCGGCCGTCCGTCCGACCGGATCCTGTTCGCAGGATATATGAGGGGAGACCCTTGTGCACCTTATGCAAGTGGAGGCAGGTGAATCAGACGACGGTGCATAAGGTTACAGACACTTGAAGACAGGCAGTCGAAAGAATGGGTCGAAGGTAACGGGACATCTTGCACGAAAGTTAGTCCCCTCGCACCTACAAAGTCGTGTAGAGTATGAAGGCGGTAACTATGCCCAGTAAGTGGATCGGGTACATCCACAGAGGACTAGTTGGTAAAAGATGGAGTCCGAGGGAAAACGCCTATAGGTACGATCCCAAGGACAAGTCGTGTAATGCCGGAGGACCAGAATCCAACATGCAGTTGCAGGTTGAATTCTCGACGGAACCAACCAAAGAAGATTGGCCATCTTCTGTCCAGCGAGTTAGACTACCCTCGGTGAGCACGAGGGAAAGATTATTCGTAACCATTGTTGTCAACGGATAAACAGATGAGCTGACACCTGACGTGGTTTCCACACCATCAGGAATAATGAAAGCGCAGACCGATAAGTTGGCCTTGGAAGCAAAAAGTGTGGAAAAGTGTTTTCAGGGTCTACGAGTGTTCGCACTCAGGTGAAGTTCGCAGAGTTGCGGACAAGGTACTTAGTTAGTATAGAGTTAGCATGTATACCGCGATTGCTCAGACGCGGAATATAAATATCGAAGCATCTTCGCCGCTATTAGAAACAACAAGCACGGAGAAGAGATCTTATCAATATAATAAGTTATTCTACACTTTTATATCGTTATCAATACTTCGACGATCTATACCGAAGCGAATCATTATATCTAGCCTACCTTACTCGTGTCTTCTTAACGAGTTCTCCGATATAATTACGATTAAGGTCCTAGCTGTCAGAATACCTCACGCCGAAGCTACCACCTAACATATTCCTTCTGAGTCCTTGGTTCTGTCTGGTACGTCCAGGCGGCATTGACCCCTATCCACCCGCACCCAGTAAAAGACCGCACACCCAGAACGCGAGTTTACATTCGATGCACCTGGAGCGTCAGACGCACACGGAGTACGGGGTGTGTCAGGGTGTACCCTTCTTTTTTTTGCCGATGTTATGGGTGTTGAGGTTCCTAGGTCCGTCTACTGAGGAGCGGTGAATATTGAAGTCCCCAACCACCAGGGTAGGGAAAGGAGGGGCAGAAATGGCCAGTCAGAGGAACATCAGCAAAAAAACGTTTTGCTCCGGACGGACAGAGCCCGCTTCCGAACGAATAGCGTCCGCTCTTTGCCTCCGCTCCTCCCGGATCTCCCGTGCCTTCTTGCCTCTCATTTCTTGCGTCTGTTGCACGCGGACGCCCCACTTTCCCTCCACAGTGTCCAACCTGCTTGTTGCGGCCCCACCCCCTCCACATGCCTCCCCCTTGTATCTGCCCCCTTATCCTCTCGGCTACTGGTCTCCTGCCTACTCCTTGCGGTTGCGCGCGTCCGGCGACTATATCTTCTACCCTCACACCTCTGGCAACCTAGATCTGGCCGCTTCCCTCCGCTTCCGTCCGCTGCCATCCTACCTTGCCTGTTTCTTAGTCCGCACCCTACTGTCATTTCCATAATTCCCTTACTGTTCACAAGATGCCCGGCGCGGCCGCCTTGCAGACCCCCTACTTTGGTTGGCTTCCCTTTCCTCAGGAGAGCATAGTTTTCGCATTAATCATCCGCAGAACTCAGGCGGCCGAGTTGAAGCCGGACACTTTCGACGGGAATCTCTCCCTTAAGTCGCCGGCTTCAACTGGGCCGCCTATTCAATTCAATTTATTTAAAACATTCCCTTAAACGCCCACGGATCATGTCGTACTCCTGCGGCCGAGTGGAAGCCGGACACTGAATATGGGCACTGCCACCATAAGTGTACGGCTTCAACTTGGCCGTATATTCATACGGAACAATTCATCCCATTTACAACATTCCCTTCAATACCCGCAAATCATGTATGACTCCCGAGGCCGAGTTGAAGCCGGACACTCAATATGGGAACCGCCACCTTAAGTGTCCAGCTTCAACCTGGCCGGATATTCGTATGGAACAATTCAACCTATTTATAACATTGCCTTAAACGCCCACGGATCGTGTAGTACTCCCCCGGCTGAGTTGAAGCCGCCCACTGAATATGGGCACTGCCACCTTAAGCGTACGGCTTCAACTTGTCCGTATATTCATCCAGAACAATTCAACCTATGTAAAACATTCCCTTAAAGGCCCGCGGATCGTGTAGTACTCCCCCGGCCGAGTTGAAGCAGGACACTGAATATGGGCAGTGCCACCTTAAGCCTACGGCTTCAACTTGGCCGCATATTTATGCAGAACAATTCAACCTATGTAAAACATTCCATTAAATGACCACGGATCGTGTAGTACTCCCCCGGCCGAGTTGAAGCCAGACACTGAATATGGGCACTGCCACCTTAAGCGTACGATTTCAACTTGGCCGTATATTCATGCAGAACAATTCAACCTATTTAAAACATTCCCTTAAATGCCGGCGGATCGTGTAGTACTCCCCCGGCCAAGTTGAAGCCGGACACTCAATACACGAACTGCCACCTTAAGTGGACAGTTTTAACTCAGCCGAATACATACTGTACATCATTGGATAGAATAATTTAATATATTTCATTAAACGTCCTCTGATCAATCCTGTGATTCACTATCCATTGCTTCTCACCGCTAGGAATTACCTGCGCCTGTTCAATCACTGCCCCTATACTGACTATTCGCATGTCGTGACCATTGATCCGGTTGCCGACTTGAATATGTCCGCTCGGAATGTGAAATCTGCCACCATTGATCGGATCGAGTATGCGAACTAATGCCAGGCGATGGACAGCTGCGGCCTCACTTAGAATATGTCTTATCGTGAAAGGTGCTAGCAACCGAGCCACCACCCGTCCCCGTAAATCTCGATAGTTCGCTTCCCCACCAGTCTGGACCCCACACCCAATCGTTTCTAGAGCCACCGTTGCGGAATGCCCTTGTTCCAGTGCAGCGGGCCTGGTGGATCTGGAACCTGTCAGGTTCCTGAAAGTCAGACACTGGGATTTCAAGCTGAGCAAATCCTTCTACAGGAAGTAACCCGAGTTCGGCGGGGTCCGCAGGCAACCGCAGGTCATCCGCAGCGGTCTCCGTGATAAAACGCAGTATCTCCTGCATCATTTTGGAATAATGGATATCGAGGGCTGTGCATAATTCGGTCAGCCTCCTGGTGTTCTTCATACGGCCTTTAAGCACCCGGGGAGGTGTGCTGCGACTTGGAACAGTCGGCATTTCCATACCACTATCTTCTACCACGATCACACCTTCAACTTTCAAAAGTGCTTCCCTTCTCTGCAACCTTATTCCTAGGGCGTGCTGGCGGCCATAGTGCAACAAGATCTGTCCAGCGGGTTGATTCTTGCTTGACCTGCGGTAGCCATCTTTAATCTGATCCTTATGTGCTAGTTCACGGATCTCGGTTCAATGCATTGATATGGATCCAAAACGCCGTACGTCGGAGGCAAAGTGAGTCAGGTAGTGCATCTTGATGTAGTTGAAGTGGTTCTCACCCCGTATCCAATCTGCCCGCCAATCAGACCTTTCAACCCTCTCTTGATCAGCCAGCCGACGGCAATTAGCGACGGTTCTATGACGGACTTCTTTAGCACGCTGATCTGCCATCAGTTCCCTTAGCTCCCGATCCTGGCGATTTGCTTGAGCGCGGGTAGCCTTCGAGGTACGGAACTCAAGATAAATGACCTTTGTCCGGTGGAATGTCTGCAGGGAGCTTTCCATGTAGGAAAGTCTGTCTGGTGTATGACTGCGATATTGAGCCATGAGAGTGAAGTCCACCAGCGCGCTAACACACTTCAAAGAGCTCTTGAAATCCTGATACTGAGAACTGTCCGGATTTCACAATTCAGACGACAATACGGCTGAAATACAACGGCCGAGATTGCACATCTCCTTTCCTTGCCATTGTGTGATTTCGCGATAGGCCTTTTTCGGTACGCTGAATCCGGGGTAAGGAGGAATTTCTTTCCAAGCATCGTCGAACGCCTGCTGCCGTTTATGCTTTTTCAGGAAACCTTCCACCCATTCCATCATATGTTTGAATAAGCCAAGGTAGATGTTGTGCAAGAGGTCCGGCTTGTGTAGGTCCGCGGGGCTTACTCGGTCGAGTCCGGTGAATAGACTGTTTCCTATTTTCACGCCCAACCGCCGAAAGTATTCTGCAATACCAGCCGCTTCTGCCGGCTCATCCCTCAAGGCTTTCTCTCTATATAGCATGTAGTCGCGGGTCTCATACATCCGCCGCGGATCCCCACCGAGCTCCTTGAACGGAACCTCACACTTTGGGCATAACTTGCTGCCTATTCCTTGCAAAGCTGGATGCTCAGCATGATCCGCGATCCAGGCCGACAAAATGGGAAAACAAATGCGTGTTTTGACGTCTGCACAATCCATTACCATTCCTTCTCGGGCAACCTGCTGTAATGGTGCCAGCACAAGATCGAAGACAGCCCGCAGGACATCCGTGTTGGTCTGCCGCTGGGCTTCGTTGGCCCGTGCTGATTCGCCAGTGAACTTTGGCGGTACTGCAAGCAATGCCAAAAGCAGGATTGGCATCTAGGCAGGGCTGCTTCTTGTCCTCGAAAGGATATTGCCGATCGTGATGTATACCGGCCAGGATTTCTTATCTCCGGAGAAATTGGTAAGGTGCGTCTGGGCAGACAATCCGATAATGGGCACCACTGTGGACCCGGCGGGCAAAGCTTTCTACCAAGGAACCGAATGGGCTGTTAGCACTGGAAACACCACTCCAAGAACTTGTCAGGACCTATCTCATACCTGAATATCCCACCACCAGTCCGCCATATGCATCTCTGAATATAATCGCTCCCCACTTGAATCATATTCTCGAATAGGTGTGTAAACCATATCTGAGCTATACCTGACCTGACGGATCAAGTAGCGGACACAGTCAATAATATTTCGATAATAGAAAGTTGTTGCATGTCGACCATCATCAATACTGGCTTCCACCCACACCAAGTATTCACCAAATGGGTCCAGTATGTCGAGGTGTTGTCGCAAGGTATAGGCGGACCGGAATGATCTGCTATCCGTACCGCCTAAACCTTCCGCACAGTACGTGTCGATCTGCGACTTGGCTACCTTGCTCTGGACAAACCAGCTCGCCAAATTAAAGTCGTTTTCAGATAACAGAGGGCCTGAAGGGTCATCGGTCATGGCCTTGTTGAGCTCTGTATACCCAGCAACTTCGACGAGTGGTCTGCTGGCACCGGGAATAGTTTCTTGACCCGAAGGGCGCACGCGGACTGGTGGGTGGGAAACATCTTCCGTGTCTGAATCGTTCTGCACATCATCTATCTCACCACTTGCTGTATGGAAATCTGGGATCTCGAGCCTGCAATCAGATTCGTAGTCTAAGTCGGTCAGGTTTTCAAGTTCATCACGAACAAAAGTAGGTCCCATGGAAGCCGCGTCCACAATCGCGCTGACGGAAAGAACGATATCAAGATGCATTGTCTAAAGCTGTTTTTCGTATGCAGCGGCTTGTTGATCATGTCGCGTGCAATAAGGACACTTTGGTGTCTTTGAGGTCATCGTGTGTGGTGTTTCTCTTTCAAGTAGTCTGGCAGATGCGTAAGCGGATTGGCTGAGCGGCTGCAGCGGACTCTTTCAAACTGAAGGGTAGGTTGCTTTCACTGGGTAAATCGGGAAAATTTCAAGTTTGTTTACATCAGCAAAAACGGATCTTGCCTCTGATCCGCCAGCGTTGCATCCTGACGCAAGCGCTGGATATTCCGCGTCCCATGCGTCCTGTGCGTCCTGACTTGTGTCGCAAAGTTCCTTACATCGTGACGCAACGTCGCAATGTTTCTTACGTCCTGACGCAACGTCGCGCCCTCCCAACGTCCAGACTACCCCAGATTCTCCCTCTCATCGCCTCTTCCTCCTGATCGTGCTCGCTCCGCGTCGCTTCTTCACTGCCTCCTGTCGTATCCCGCCCCTCATCCCCGCTCGAGTACTCTCAACCTGAATTAATTCGCTGCTTCCTCAGACGTCGGTCTGCTGGCGTCTGGGGCAGCAGCACTTTTTTTTTCACATCTCACATCTCACATATCACGTATCACGCCTCACTGGTCTGGCGAACTCATCATGTGGGTTTAAAGTCGCTTCTATATCTTCTATATACAGTATCAAGATCATGTCTGATTCTCCCGCATAGCCGAGTCCTGATTCTCTCATCCAGATTCTTTAATAAACCTCCTTAAATGTTCTCAAATCTATCCGGCTATTTATAAGCCAGCGCCGGTCCTCCTCCTGGATCAGATGCGCCAGACCGAGGATTGTCCCTATATCTACTATTGTAAACCCTTGTGCGTCCTCCCTCATCTGCACTGTAACAAGGCCATGTTGATCCAATAGGCGCCCTGAGTTGACTGGGGTCAGCATCTGAACACCGGCGACCCAACGCACAGTATTGGCGGATCTGTAGTCCCTGATTTTTAAGAGGGCAACTAGCTTTGCCGGCCGATGACCCCTCAGCGCACCATACATTTCTTCCGTACCCGCTTGTACCCAAACCCAATCATTGCGACTGCCCTGGTTTCTAAAGTGTAGCTCGCCGGTAGATCGTGCATGGTGGATCTCGTAAACATCGGCTTCGTGGAACGCAAGAACCGGGATTTCAAGTTGTGTGAGTAACTCAACCGGGAGTGATCGAAGCATCGCATGGTCCGCAGGAAGACGGTGCGCTGCGGGCTGGTTATGGCTATATCAGATCGATTCACGATATATAATCTCAAGTGAGACACCTGAGATCCGGCTAAAATCCACGACGTTGGACACATCTTCCCGACATCCCTTCAGGACCCTCCGGCGGACAACCAGCGCTGCTGCGGTCATGGTGCTGGCCGTCCTGTCTAAATGATGCAAGACGTCACCTGAGCGATCGGCGTCCCGACATTTTAGAGATTCAAGGTTCAACAGTCACATTCTGATGGCTTGTTGACCACCGTAGCTGTGGACGATCTGGCGCGCTGCATCATTTTTGTTCGATTGACGTCATCCGTCTTTGATTTGTATCTTGTGAGCGAGCTCTCCGATCTCCGTGGAATACATCGGAATGTTGCCAAACTGGCGTTTATGGTCACAAAAGTGGCTTAGTAGATGCATCTTGATAAAGTTGAAATGCGATTCGCCACGGACCAAGTCCAGACAGAGGTCGTTTTCTTCTTGATGATTGTCGTCGCACATCCGGCGCCGTAGGGATGGGGCCACTCGCTCAATCACCAGGGCTCTCTGACTTCGAATCTCCTTTCGTTGCTTGTCAACCTTGTCCTGTGTGCGTTTTGTTACTCGAAATTCTAAGAAGATATCTTTTAGCTTATGAAACTGGTCCAGATAATGTTCCATGTAGGCTATGGTGTCAGACATGGGGCTTCGGTATTGTGCCATCATATTGAAGTCGACCAGTGCCCTGACGCATCTGAGAGCACATTTGAAAGGGATTACTTGTGCACCTCCAGGCTGGCGGAGTGCCACGGCGAGAACTCCCAAAATACACCGCTCCAGATTCCTCATCTCTTTCCCTTGCCACTGCGTAACTTCACGGTAGGCTTTTTTGGGAACCAAGAATCCCGGGTATGGCGGTAATGCCTTCCTAACGTCGTCGAAAGCCTGCAGTCGCCCATCTTTCTTCAGAAAGCCTTTGATCCAGTCCATCATGTGCTTGAATAGCCCGAGATAAATTCTATGGAGCATGTCTGGCTTGTACAGATCAGACGCGGAAACCCGGTCGAGGCGGTGAAAATTATTTTGGCCGATACCAAGATTGTCACACATGATGTGGTCGTCGTCGGACTCCGAGCCTGAGTTCTGATTTTCAGGTTTGTATCCTTGGTATCTTGCATAATCTCTGGTTCGATGGCTTCTGGCATTTGTTCCCAATTCATGGGCAGGCACCTCGCATTTAGGACAGGGGTTCATCTTTAACCCGTGTAGTGCCATGTTTTCCATATGGTCGGCGATCCACGCGGAGAGAATTGGAAAGCACTGTCGAATCTTGCCGTCGGCACAGTCAATGGCGATGCCGGTATGCGCCACGTCCTGTAGTGGCGCGAAGATGAGTTCGAATACATCTTGTAGGGTGTGAGCGTTGATTTTCCTCTCACGTTGGTCGGCTTTGGAGGACCTTGAGAGTTTGGGAGGAATGAGCAATAATGCGAAAAGCAGAACAGCCATTGAACCTGGGCTGTTGCGCCTGCCCGATGGAAGATTTCCGATCGTAATATAGACAGGCCACGCTTTCTTGTCACACGAGAAGTTGGTGAGGTTCGTCTGATCCGACATCCCAATTATTGGAATAACAGTAGCACCAGGTGGAAGCGTCTCCTATAATCAGTCAGCGAACGTCCCAGCAGAAGTGGATGGGTTGCTATACCTGGACGTCCCACAAGCAATCCGCCGTAGGCATTTCTGCATATGTTCTCTGCCCGGTGGAGTCATATTCATGCCGTGGCGCGTAAATCAAGTCGTGTCGGTATGCGATCTGGTGAAGGAGATATCTAACACAACCTAGTACGTTGCGGTAAAAAAATAGCAAAGTTCTTGGGCCATCCTCAACCTGTCCTTCGAACCATTGCAGATATTGACTGTACAGATCCAGTAACCGGAGATGGTTCTCCAGCGTGTGCATGGAGCTATACCCGACTGATTCAGCATCTCCTAGGCCACTCGAGACGTATTGATTGATTCTTGATTTGGATACTTTTCCCTCAATGAACCAGGATGCCAGTTTGAAACCTTGTTCGCTATTGAATGGTGCCCATGGGTCGTCACACAGGTTGCTGTATTCATGCTCAAAACCATCGAAGTCTCGGATTACTTGTCCGGCGCCTTCATAATGAATCTGTTTGCCAGCGGAGGGTGACTTAACGTTATCGAATACTTCAGTATCAGACTCGTATGCAAGGTCTCAACAAAATTCGTCAGGCTCCAATCCAGCAAGGCCTGGATCGGATTCACAGTCCGAATCCTGGCGCTAGCTCGCGTCTGGGTTGTGCGATACGCTTGATTCCATAGAGATATATTGTACGGTTGACGCGAGGACAATGTCCAGACCTGCGTGCGCAGTTCGCAGGTGCTTCTCATATGCACCAGACCGTGTGTATTTTCGGCGGCAGAATGGACATTTGCTAGGCATGGTTCAAGTTGGACTTTGCTCCGTTGATCCCTCGGGCCCCGCGTAGATTCGAGGGTTCAGCTATGTCGAGTGTTGACACCAACGCGTATTGATCGCATGTAGGGCCAAGGGGCGCGCATGCGATAATCATGATCTAGTCGTTGATAGAGTTAGCGTAGGCGTCAAGTAGTATCAGCTGTGGTTTCTTTCAACAAATGAGACGACAAATATTATGTTCCGGCCCGAATGCGTTTATCATGTTTCATTTATTCAAGTTGAATCAGACAATGGAAGAGTCCTGTCATACAGAGTCAGATTCGCGTTTTCTCATCAAATCATGAAATGAATTCATCATTCTTTCAAATCACCTAGAGGATCTGGGAGTTTGATATATAAAGTGAATTGATCACGATACTAGATGGACTTCATACCAAGTTTCATCTCACACTCAGAACCTCCACAACAGCCACCGTTATCACATCACAAGTATCCCTAAATACTGTCATTTATATACACCAAGAATCCACGGATATGGTGCAGAATAACAACATTGTAGGGTACGCCCTCATGCCGGCTGGAGGTGCGCAGCAGGCGCCACCCGTGGGTCAGACCTAGCACCTTCCGCCTTTTACTCTCGTTGTGGAGTATTCTCATCGATGCCCCGATCGTCGATTGATTAACCATCATAAGTTGAGCATGGGTATCCCCCATCACCCCAAAAACAACCCCCCCCGTATACGTTTGTTGGCGGGATGCTGTCAAAGATCAGATGTTAGCAAGGGGCCATATTTCAGATAATTGGCACTTCCCAGACGCTGAATTCCAGCAAATCGTCGCAGGCATGAGGAGATTCAAACCTGTGTGCGATGAACTCACCACTGCGTCAGCAGCCAATAACATGGCTAGTATGCAGGAGATCGATGAGGCAGTTCTTCAATTGGTTAAGGACTGTGGGAAGAAGTTGACCAAGACCATTGAGACCAATAAC